>VOFG01003654.1_pt1 | contig 55317 bp, 63 predicted proteins | sample 5384171 | NCBI WGS metagenome assembly VOFG01 (sample SAMN12384726, study PRJNA508395) | human gut metagenome | isolation source: healthy gut F | host: Homo sapiens
TCGTCGGCGGATATATCCAAGCCGTGTATCCCTACGAGGAACCGGTGGCACTGATTGCGAACGAGTCCGGAAAGCTGGACGGTCTGCCGCTCAACCGCGCACTGCGAGATGCAGATGGCGATGTCTATGATATCGTCGCGGGAAATTTTCTTTATCGTCGGACTCGGCAGAGTGATTTCACAGACCTGCCGCACGAGCTTGCCGAGCGGTTTGCCGAGCAATTTCGGCAGCCGGAAATATTTATGCACGTGGATGACAAAATCGTTGCCGCGCCGATGCCGGACGAACAGATGCAGGGCGGGATGGCGTATTGACAGCGCAATTGAAAACTGCCCAACAGCATGGTAAGATAGGGACAGAGGTGAGTGTATGGAAAACCGTCAATTTGAAGCTATGCGCCGGAAGACGCGCCGGAGCTGCTGGGCAGCCCAGTAGACTCTACGAAAAGGGCTGTGCCTGCTATGCGGCGGTCGTTTTCGCGCAGAAGACCTTATGGTCACGCAGAAGCCGGCAAATACCACGGCGGTCATTTTCCTCGTCACATGGCCGATGATCGTCATGTATTTGAGCCCTTCTGCGGCTTTCTTCTCGTAATATGCGTGGAACATGGGATCGCGCTGTACAGCGACCTGAGACGCCATCCAGATGCATCTGCGCAGATACGGAGAGCCCCGTTTGGACATATGCGCGTGCGCAGCCTGGAACTCGCCGGACTGGTTGACAGACGGATCGACGCCAATATAGGCTGCGAGCTTGTCCGCAGAAGAAAACGGGAGATATCTCCGACTTCGCTGAGAATGACGGCTCCAATGATCGGTCCAACGCCGGGAATCGTCGTGACCGTCGTATCAAAGCTCTGAAACAGTCGAGATATTTCTTTTTCCAGAGCGTCTGCCTTCCCAGAGAGCGACTGGATCTGGTCGAGCATCAGGAGGATCAGCGTGGAATACGCGCCGTCGCAGTCTTCAACGCCGAAGCTGTTTCGTGCAAGCTTTTTGAGTTCGCGCGCCTTCCACTCGCCAAAGTGACCGTTGCTGCTGTTCCAGAGCAACTCCGTCAGCTTATCCAGATGTGCGTTGGAAAGCTTCTGCGGCGTCGGATACTTTTTTCAGAACCGCCACGGAGGACTTGCAGAAAATCGTATCGAACTGCGCCTCGTATTCCGGAAAAACACGGTCGATCAGAGCGATCAGTTTTTCGCTTGAGGTCGCCGGCCATGTCGACCAGATAGAAGCGGTTCCGGCACAGCTCCTTCAGCGCCAGCAGACGATCCTGTGCAACATTGCTTTCGGCATAGCGCCCGAAGCGGATCAGCTCGGCGATGATGAAGGAATCTTTGGCATCGGTTTTGATCTTGCGGATGAACATATCCCGCATGGCGCTGGTTTGGATCGGGTTGAGCAGAATGACGTGGTAGCCGTCCTTGCGCAGCCGCGTAAAGAGCGCCAGCCAGTAATGTGCGGTGGACTCCATCGCAAATACGATCTGGCTTTTTGATGTTCGTGTGTTTTCTGATTTTCTCCAGCATGAGATTGTACCCGGTGCAGTTGTTGCGGATAGAGAACGGGCGCTGGACGGTCTGACCGTCCGATGTGATCATACAGACCTCATGGCTGCGCTTGGCGACATCGATACCGACAATGAACATAACATTACACCTCAACGTAGATTTACAGACAGTCCTCATGGTCTTATGAGTCATACCCTGCTTCGATATCAGCGGAGGATCCCGCATCCGGCTCATAAATGAAAAGCTCATAAGAGAGAGGTCCCACGCTGCTTAGAGCGGACGAACGCCGCAAGGAGAAAAGAAGAGAACCGCTGTCTGCATGAGGATATTATATCATCGCGCATCCGCGCGTTGATAACGGCGAAGAAAAAAAGGGAAGAAAACTGCGGTCTCATACGGCGGCGCCGAATGCTGCTTAAAGCGAACAAGTACCGCAAGGACAAAAAAGCGGACTGCCGCCGGAACGAGGAAGCCGCATTTTCATGGGAAGGGTTTTTGGCGATTATGCGGAATGTTTGCATTTTTATCCGAGTTTTTCCTATGGACGAATTATAGCAGGAGAAAGCCTGGGTGTCTGCGCCAGCCCATCCACTTCTGCCCGCAGTGCGGGCAGTTTGGGGGCTAAAAACGGGGGTTTTTGAGAGGGTGAAAAAACAGCCCTGATTTTCGGAAAAAGCCAGATAGTCCCGCTGTTTGCAGGAAAAACAGCGGGGTTGCGCACAAAAATGGAGGAAAATTGGCATAAAAACAAGAAAACGCCAAATTCCGTCTGGCTCATGACGACACCATGGAGCGAGGTGCGAACGTCTTTACCGGCAGGACGGCTGCAGCACGCAAAATGACTTCATTGACAAAGCAATCCTGTTCTACTGCGGCTATCTGCAAAGTGAGTATGCCGGAGACTTTCTGCCGAAAATCCTCGGTGAAACGCTGGAAGCAATCCTCAGTATGTTCGGGTCGTATCGGCCAGCTGCTTCTGAAACAGGCAGTCGAGCAGAATGTCTGCAATCATATCCTTGCTTCGGACACAGATATCGACGCGCAGACGTACCAGCAGATGCGCGGCAAAAGTTATCAGGAGGTGCTGCGGACAAACGGTCAGATCTCGTTTCCGGAGGGGCTTCGGCAGCAAAGACGGTGGTAACGGATGGCGCGGCTGATACAAAAACCGGCTTCATCAGCCGCAAAAGCGCAGGCGGATACATGAAGTATATTGCCACGCGCGAGGGCGTCGAAGTCTTGACCGGCAAGGGACCAGCAACCGAAAAGCAGAAAGAGATGGTCGCAAAGCTGCTCAAGGATTTCCCGGATGTGCGGGATTCCTTCGAGTATGAGGACTACAAGCAGGCGCCGACGCTGCACACTGCGTCGGCGCTCATTTCTGCGGCATTGGATTCACATATGCAGAATCTTCAATCCGAAAACAGCTATCTCAAGTACATTGCCACGCGCCCCGGCGCAGAAAAGCATGGCGCACACGGTCTGTTCGGTCGAGAGGATAATGCAAACCTAAACGCGGCGATGCGTGACTTAACCGCGCACGACGGCAACGTCTGGACGATCATTTATTCTCTGCATCGTGAGGACGCGAGAGCGCTTGGGATACAACAACGCTGCCGCGTGGAAAAAGCTGCTTGTGCGCCAACAAAGCAAGATTGCGGAAGCCTTTCATGTTCCCAGCATCGGCACTGCATTGGTATGCAGCCTTACCACGACGCGGATACGCACCCACACATTCACATGATGCTCTGGACAGATCAGGAGACAATTTTGAAACGGGATTCCGTTGTGAAATTGCGCTCCGTGATGACAAACAGCATCTTTCAGGCAGAATTAGAAAACCTCTATATTCGCAAGATGCCGCGTATAAAGACGTGACCGAAGCGGCGCGGGCAGTCATGCACGATTTGGTTGACTGCATGGAATCCGTCTCCGAACCGCCCGCATCTATCCAAGGAAAGCTGTTGGAGCTTGCGCTGGAGCTGCGCACAGTCAGCGGCAAAAAGCAGTATGCCTATCTCAAAAAGCCGCTCAAAGATATGGTAGATTCCATCGTGGATGAACTGGAGAAGCTGCCGGAGGTGGCAGCGTATTATTCCGTCTGGAATGGCGTGCGTGACACGCTGGAGGGTTACTACAAAAACCGGCCCCGTCAGCATAATCCGCTCTCGCAACAGAAAGAATTCCGCGCGATCAAGAATGCGATTATTCAAGAAGCAGAGCGTTTGCGGCAGCAGATGGAGCAAACGCAGACAGCGGCTGAACAGAAATCTTCGCAAGATGAGGAACCGTCTGCGGAGAAAACTTCATCGGACACTTCTACAAATCCGACACTTGTAAGTGAAAATACTTCGTCCGAGACTTCACATTCTGCGCGGCTTTCGTCCGAATATCTTCTGAATTCTACGGTTCGATTGTTCCACCAGATGGGACAAATCTTCCGCGACAACGCCGCGCCGCCCAGCAATCCAATGGGCATCCGCGTCGATTCCAAACGCCGCAAAAAGCTCATGCAGAAGCAGCTGGCGATGGGTCATAAACAGGATGACCATGAGCAAGAGCAAAGCTATGGACAGGTCATACGATAAAACAGGCGGCACTGGTTTTACAGCGCCGCCTGCCTAAATATTCGCTTAAAAGTCTTCGGTCAATGCGCGTTCACAATACGCCTTGAGCGCTGGAACGTCTTCTGTTGCCGTCTGCCAGATACGATCTTTGTCCATCGAGCCATAATCGTGCGCAAACATATTTCGCATATTCTTGATCGCATGCCAATCCATCTGGGGTTTCGTTTTCTGCACATACGCATCGGAAAACTTACCGGCAAGTTCGCCGATTTGAAGCAGGTTCATGCTGACGGAATCCATGTAATCCTGATCTTCCAGAAAGATATCGAACTCACGACCGAAGCGGGAAAGCGTTCTTTTCAATCCGATTGCAGTATTCCAGAATGTGCGCCAGAATCTGCGCGTCGCGGTTAGGAAAGCTCATACAGCAACACCCGATCCTTTCGCAGATTTTCGAGGAAGGCTTTGTCCTTGTTGTACTTGAGAGAGCCGGTCGTCACAACGTCAATGCTCTTTTTGAGCGCGTCTTCCAGGTCGGCATACAGACCGCCAAGCGCGAACAGGCCACGCAGCTTGGGCGCGTCTACACAGAGGTCTACGTCACTGGCAGGTGTTGCGTCGCCCCGCGCATAGGAGCCGAACAGAAACACTTTGTCTACGCCGTGCTGCTTTGCAATTGGCGTGACGATTTTGCGGATCTCGTCAATCGAATATACTTGCTTTTGCATTCCGTGTGCCCCCTTCCTATGGCCAGTATAACCTAAAACAAAAATCTTTGCAACAGCAGAAAGTGGTGACTAAAATCAGCAAATTTATCGAATTTACCCCAGAGCAAAAAGAACGCGCCGCGACAGTCGACCTCGAAGAATTTCTCCTCCGGCAAGGCGAAAAGCTCATCAAGTCTGGACGGGAAAAACGGCTGGCAAGCGACCACAGCGTCACGGTTCGCGGCTGCGAGTGGTTCGATCATGCGTCGAACGAGGGTGGCCGCGCTGTCAGCTTTGTACAAAAATATTACGGCAAGAGTTACATTGAAGCCATGTCCATGCTGCTGGGCGAGAGCATGGAGCCGGTTTATCCGCAGGCGAAAAAGCAGGAACAGGTCGATCAAAAGCCCTTCGCGTCGCCCGTTCCGAACGCGAATATGCACCGTGTCTTTGCGTATCTGCTCAAATCGCGCGGGCTGGATGCCGACGTGGTTTCATATTTCGCCCGCAGAAAATGCTCTACGAGGACGCGGCGCATCACAACGCTGTGTTCATTGGCACGGACGAAGGAAACTGTCCGCGCCATGCGCATCTGCGCAGCACAAACAGCTTCGGCAAAGCCTTTCGCCTGAACGTCGAGTCCAGCGATCCGCGTTACAGCTTCCATTACAACGGCACGGGCGGGAGTCTTTATGTTTTTGAAGCGCCCATTGATATGCTTTCGTATATCTCCATGAATCTACATCAGTGGCAGGAGCATAGCTACGTTGCCTGCTGCGGCACGTCCCCACTCCGGTGATGCAAATGCTGAAACCGGAGACGCAGATCGTCTATCTCTGCCTTGACAACGACGATGCTGGGCACAAAGCCAGCGAACGTATGGCAGAACAATTACACGAACGCGGCGTTATGACAGAGCGGCTTGTGCCGGAACTGAAAGACTGGAACGACGATCTTCTCCACGGACAGAAGGAGGATTTAGCCCCATGCCTGAGTCTATGACTCCGTTGATCATACTCGGCGTGGTGGGTGCATTGTTCATTCTTCTGCTTTCGCTTCTTACCAACAACTACTCCTTAAACAACATCAAGTCTAAAACCGTTGGCGACGGCCAGTACGGAACCGCGCGTTGGGCAACGGATCAGGAGATCCGAAAAGCCTACGTCACGGTTCCCTTTGACGTTGCATCATGGCGTGCCGGGAAGAAGCGCCCAACCGTGCAGGGACTGGTTCTCGGCAGTGCACAGCGCGGCAAACGACTGGAGGCGTTGGTGGATCGTGACGATGTGCATTGCCTCATGATCGGCGCATCCGGCGTCGGCAAGACAGCATTCTTTCTGTATCCCAACATCGAATTTGCCTGCGCTTGCGGCATGAGTTTCCTGATTTTGGATACCAAAGGGCGACCTCGCGCGCAACTGCGGAAGGATCGCGCAGAAGTACTATGGCTATCGCGTATCAGTGGTCGACCTGCGCAACCCGATCCGCTCGGATGGAAACAATCTGATGACGTTGGTCAACCGCTACATGGACGTGGCCGTGAGCATCCGGACAACCTTGCGGCGCGGGCGAATGCGGAAAAGTACGCGAAGATCCTCGCCAAAACCATCATCAATCCGGGCGGTGACGAGCAGGATCGCGGGCAGAATTCGTACTTCTATGATGCAGCAGAGGGTGTACTGGCAACCGTGATCATGGCGCTGTCGGAGTTCATTCCACCGGACAGCGCGGGGCATGACAAGCGGCACATCATGTCTGTGTTCAAGCTGGTGAAGGAACTGATGGCTCCCATGGGCAAGCAAAAAATGGATTTCAGGTTCTTGATAGACAGCCTGCCGGATACACATAAGGCAGGCTGGATGGCGACCGCAGCAACCAGTTCCTCCGAACAGGGCATGGCCTCCGTCATGTCCACGGTGCTTTCCCGCCTGAATTCATTCATCGATTCCGAGCAGGAGCAGGTGCTCTGCTATGACAGCCCAATCGATGCGGAGCACTTTGCCACTGAGAAGTGTGCGATTTTTCTGATCATCCCGGAGGAAGATCCGACGAAACACTTCATGGCGGGGCTCATGATCCAGAACCTGTCGCGAGAGCTGTTTTCCATTGCGGACGCTAACACGAAGGAAAGCTGAAAAAGCGCGTCGTATTCTACTGCGACGAATTCGGCACGATGCCGCCCTTTGACGTTCTGCCGCTGTTCTCCGCAGGCCGAAGCCGCAAGCTGACGCTTGTGCCGATCATCCAGAGTCTCGCGCAGCTCGAAAAGAATTACGGTAAGGAGGGCGCGGAGATCATAGCCGATAACTGTCAGGATACCATCTTCGGCGGCTTTGCGCCCAACAGCCAGACAGCGGAGACGCTGTCCAAAGCCCTCGGCAGCCGGACAGTCCTTACCGGTTCTATCAGTAAAGGAAAGGACAGCAACAGTCAGAGTCTGCAAATGGTGGAGCGCGCTTTGCTCTCGCCGGATGAACTGAAAAGTCTCCCGAAGGGAGAATTTGTTGTCATGAAAACTGGTACGCATCCCATGCGCACCAAGCTGCAATTATATTTCAAATGGGGCATCAAGTTTGAAGAACCGTATCAGGTGCCGGAGCGCGCCCAGCGCGAGGTCTACTACGCCGGAAAGGAGGAATTGCTGATGAATATCAAGAAAAGCCTGTATTCGCAACCACAGCCGGTCACGGCATCAAAGCCGGACGGCTATATGAGCAGCTATGCCGAGAAATGAGCTTCTTCGGCGAAATCTACGCTGATCCTGACCTGCCGCACCGAGCGAGGGCGGTCTATATGTACCTCCGCGACCGTGCAGGCGGCGGAAGCTGCTGGCCGGGCGTCAAGACAATTGCCCGCGACCTGCATCTCTCGCCGCGCACAGTGCAAAGAGCACTGAACGATCTGGAACACGCCGGTTACATCCAGCGCCAACGCCGCCACCGTGAAAACGGAAGCTGCACGTCGAACTTATACATTATAAATGAGGACAAATAGCAAAGCGGACGCTCCCCGCCAGGGGGAACGTCCGCACTTTTTGCTGTCACCAGCGCCGTGACACCACGGCGCAGCTTGAAGGGCCAACTCTAGCTGAGGGCAAACACAGAAAAGAAATCAAAACGATGCAAGAGTTACGTTAAAGTCACCTTAACCCGTCCATTATGAGTAATGGTTAGAGTATAAATCCCATCCACATAAGACTCTGTATAGGTGTGCTGTGTACTACCGCTTCCGATAAATTCGATCGATAGAGTAGGCTGGTTTGATACGCTAAGTGAGATGACAGTGTCACGAAGATCATATCTCTCAGTATCGCGTTTATCAAGCTTTGGATTGTCTATGTGGTAATTCATGTATTCCTGCACATACAGTTTGTTGTCTCCATTCCAGTCCGTACCATAGGAAGTCCAATCGGGATTAGAGCTCTTCCCGGCAACCCATAGCTCGTCTTTGTCTGTTCGGAAATTGTTCAACTCAATGCTAAGACTATCTGTATCTTGTTCTACAACTAAGTATGTATGCGGTGTGAGCGTGAAATTCATCGAAGATGCAAAAGCGGCAGTTGCGGGAATAATACCAGCCGTTTGATTTGTATTGTCGTTAAAAGAACTATTCATGACCAACCAACGTTCATTCCCGCCAAGCAACGTCTCTACAAATGCATCGCCTGTTGACACTTCTGGATACAATGGGTTCAGCTTCCCCTGCTTATAGGCATCTGTCTTCCCGTTGAAGTCACTCACGTACAATTTGTTGTTCCAAATGTGAGCAGGATCATCACTTTCTTGAACACGATTAGTGAAAAGCGGCAAAACACGGTAGCGGCCACTATACTGTAGAATATTCGTATCCGAAGTATTTCCATATAGGCCTGCTGCATAATTCTGCGGTAAGTACGTTTTATTGCTAGTGAAGATTCCCGCTTTGATTTCGGCAGCTACAGCGTCTCTCGACGCTGCTGGCTTTTCAGTGATATAGCGAAAAGCTGGCAGGATAGATTCTTTAAGGGCCCACGACGCTTTATCATTTACGCCCGTGCAATAGAATGGATGTTCTGCATTGAATACCACAGCGCCATTTGCATAGCATTGCAGCATATTCATTGCAAATAATGTTTCTGGGAAAGTATAAACGCGTCGAACATCTTCATACGTCACTTTATTTGTACCGCTGAAGATCCTATGATATCAGCACCGCTACGGCGTGTTTGTCCGTCTCGTTCTTTTTACCGGCCTGCGGCTTGGGGAATTGCTTGGCCTGCGCTGGGAGGATATTGATTTCCGCGCCGGTATTCTGCATGTCCGCCGGACGCTGAACCGGCTGAACAAAATGAAGCGGCCATTGCAGCCCGGAGAGCCCACGACGGAAATTGTGATCCAGACACCGAAAAGTCAAAATTCCATTCGTGCGATCCCGCTTCTGCCTGCCGTTCTTCAGGAGCTGCAGGGCTGGCAGTATGTCCAGCAGAAGGATGCAGAGCTTGCCGGAGATCAGTACAATGCAAGCGGCTACATTGTGACAAATCCGCTTGGCGGAATGATCGAACCGCGTACATTCAAGGATTATTACCATCAGATCCTGCAGGCGAGCGGACTTTGCCACTTCACCTTCCATGCGCTTCGTCACAGATTCGCCTCCAGAGCGATGGAACAGGGTATGGATCCAAAAACATTGTCTGAAATCATGGGTCACTACTCCGTATCCTTCACGCTGGACACCTATGCACATGTACTGGATGGGCACAAACAGGAAGCTGTAGCCCTTCTCGGCGATCTTTTTACCGCGCAGCCGCAGAGCGCAGTGTATCCGTTGGTCGTTACAACGGAGGACAACGGCTTGCTCCTGTTTGACCTGATCGATTTCCCAGACATAGACGCAGAAGCGTCCAACATGGCCGAGGGAATTGCCAGCATCAAAGAGCAGGCACAGGAAGCCATGCTGACGCTCCCGGTCCCGCCGGTCCCTATACCTGTCGAGCATATTCAGTTAACTGCAAATCAGTTTATCGTACAGATCGACATATAACAAACGACCCCTGCTGCAGAATTTCTGCAGCAGGGCAACTTGTCAAAGAACCCTCTGCTTTCAGGAAACGAAAGCGGGGGTTCTTTTGTAATTTGGAGAAAAATAAGCGAAAACGAAAGTACAAATGGAGTTTTTCCAACTCCATACCGCCAGTTTTTTGAGATTCATGGCAGCAAATTTAAGCCTGACCCATCGTGTGACAGCGGCCAGGCCTCGGTGGTGTGTATAACGCATCGCGTGTCTTTCCTTCGCGTCCACAAAGACCCGTTCGATCGTTTCCTTGCGCTGTGCGTAAATTTCTTTCGCACGATCCGTTTTTCGTATCTGCTCCACTAGATCTAGATACTCCTGCCAGATGTGCGTCATATGGACTTTCTGCCCCTTTTCATTTGCACCGCATTTCGCTTTGCACGGTCAGCTTCTGCACTGCTCCGGCGTGCTTCGGTAGGTCCGCTTTCCATCCCGGTCCGTCGTAGTGTGCCGCAGGATCCCGCCCCGTGGGCAGGTATAGGTGTCATTCGCCGGATCGTAGGTATATTCCCAAGGCTTGTATCTGTCCTGCCGACCGGTGTATCTTGTATACGGAAGCACCGGGACGCTCCCGTCCTCTAGCGTTTTCTTTGCAATCCACGGGGTCTTGTAGCCCGCGTCCATTGTGACGAACTTTACTTCATTGAATTTCCTTGTGACTTCATCATACACAGCATCCCATGCCACGCTGTCGTGGACGTTTCCTGCCGTTACCTCCACACCGAGAACAAACCAGCTTTTGTCGCAGACTGTATGTGCCTCATACGCAAACTGCCGTTCATGCTCTCCTTTTACGAACATTCCGCAGTCCGGATCTGTTGTGGAGACCGTCTTTTCTGCCGTTTCTCCGCCGCCGGGATTCTGCGGATTGTTGTTGTCATCGTCCTCGATCGGCTTCTTCCCCAGCTTTTCGCGCTCTGCATTGACCTCCCGGCGAAGCTCACCGGAGTAGATCTTCGCTGCCTTTCTGACCTGCTCCTTCTGGAACTTCTTCTTATTGGCACTGGCCTTGATGTGCGTACCGTCGATGAAGACCATGCTCGGATCGACCATCCGGTTATTGAGCGCCTTGTTGAGAATATGTTCAAAAATTTCGCTGATCACTTCATCCGGGAAGCGCTTGCAGAAGGCGTAGCTCACCGTTGCGAAGTGCGGGATCTGCTCCAGCAGCCCATATCCAAGGAACCAGCGGTACGCGACGTTCACCTGTATTTCCCGGTACGTCTGCCGCAGCGACGCGATCCCGAACAGGTGCTGGATCAGCACCATCTTGATCAGTACCACCGGGTCGATCCCCGGACGGCCGTTGTCATGGCAGTAATATGGCGACAGCAACGCATACAGCCACTCGTAATCCATGACCCTTTCGATCTTCCGCAGCAGATGATCCTCCGGTACCAGCGCCTCCAGATCCACGATCACCGGCTCACGCCGTGCATCTTTCCTTCGTTCTTCCATTTCCGCACCTCGCTTTTTTCTCTATTATACCAGATTTCAAGACGCTTTTGCGGGGTTTTTTGACAGACTGACGCCGGACGCATGAAATTCATGCGTCCGGCGTTTTTCTGGTTCTTCAGCGCATCATCGTCTCCAGCAGCGAATAGGCAAACATCCATGCCATCTCCCGGCTGGGATGGTTGATGCCGTTGGCGAGCAGCGCCGTGGTATCCACGCCGTTTTGGCTGAGCAGCTTCCATTTGGCATAGCAGTCGCACACCGCAGCGCCCTGCCGTGTGCAGACCTCTCTGGCCGCGTCCAGATAGCGTTCGAGCCTGCCGTCCAGCTGGATCTTCAGCGTATCCTCCGCCACGGCGCGGATCTCCGGTACCGTCAGCTTCTCGCTCAGACGCGTGTTCATCATGTTCGGCGTCATGAAAATGATCTCCGAGCCTGCCTCCTTCAGTTTTGTAAAAATTCCGTCCAGCGCCGATGCGTATTCCTCCTGCGTCTCATCGCCGCGGCACGCATCATTCAGCCCAAAGCACACCACCGTCAGATCGGGATGATATGCCAGAACGTCGCGTTCCAGCCGCTGCAGTCCCGACGGCGCGTTGTCGCCGCTGATGCCGGCGTTGATAAACTGGACCGGCACGCCCGGATACAGCAGCGCAAACAGCTTCCGCACATCGGCGGCATAGCCGCTCTCCGGCTCAAACACGGTCTGCACCGCGCCCTCGCTCGTCAGATATACCTCAAAGCAGCCCTGCGTTACGCTGTCGCCGAGAAACGCGATGGCGACCGGCGGCGCAAAGAGATCTGCCTGCTTGGCCCGGATTTTTTTCAGGATGTTCATCTGTGTTCGTCTCCTTCTGATCCTGCCGTCCGTCCTTTGCCCCCAGGGGATCCGGACGGACGGCTTTCTCTATTTCAGATGCCGCTTTCGGTACTCCTTCGGCGTAAAGCCGGTCACCTTTTTGAACGTTTTGAAGAAATACTTCTCGTCCTGATAGCCCACGTGCTCGGCTATCTCATACGTTTTAAACTTGCCGCGCTCCAAAAGCACCTTTGCCGTTTCCACGCGCATGGACGTCAGATACGAGACAAACGGCTTTCCGAAAATGCGCTTAAACAGGTCGCTCGTATAGCTGGGGTTAAAATGCAGAAAGTCCGCCAGCTGCTCCAGCGAGATATCCTCGCGATAATGCTCACGCAAGTACTTGTCGATCACCTCGCGCAGATTTTCCTCGGGACTTGCGCTCGTGCTTTTCTTCTGCAGCTCCAAAATGCCCGTGCCGCACAGCAGAAGCTGTTCCAGCACCTGCTCCGCCGTCAGAAGGCGCGTCAGCGCGTCATGCGCCGCGGCGGCCTGCGGGCAGCCGTCCCACGGCAGCTTCAGCGCCGCCATCTGTCGGTTCATCTGCTCCCACGCCGCGCGCTTGAGGCAGCGCGGGTTCCCCTCCGGATACGCCTTCAGAAGGTCCTGCCAATAGTCGCGCAGGAGCGCGGTCAGGTAGTCCTTCTTTCCGAGCAGGATCGCCGTTGTGATCCGTTCGGCGTAGGCGCGGTTAAACTGCTCCGCCTCCTTTTGCTCCGGCCGGTCGTCAAAGGCCGCGCCCTCGCGGAGCGCGCCGTCATAGAAATAGCTCTGTATCGCGTCGTCCGCACGCCGGAGCGCCTGGCACAGGCGCTGCATGCCCTGCACGCCGTCCGCCTTTGCCGAAAGCTCCTGCGCGTAAAGAAGATAGCCTCCCGCGCCCCAGATCTCGTCCGCCGCGCGCCGGACGGAGCCGGCGGCGCTTTTTTCTTCCAATATCGTCAGCCGGCCATCCGCGTCCAACTGCTGCGCATACGGCGCGCGTTCCGTCAGCCGGACGCGCCACTGCGTCTCGCAGATCTCCCGCTCGCCCGGGACGGCCAGCATGAACAGCGTACACTCCGCTGCGCCGGATAAAAACTGCTGTTCGTCCTCGCCGCCGCTTCCGGTGCGCTGCGCATCCTGCCGCACCCCCGGCGCAATGCTTTCCAGGCAGCGCCGAAGCAGGCGGCTGCGGCTCTGCGTCTTGTCGCGCAGCGAACGCATCTGCCGCCGCTGCATCACATCAGAGATCGCGCGCTCCAGCTTTTCCTCGTCAATGGGCTTGAGCAGATATTCCTCCACGCCGTAGTGGATGGCTTTCTGCGCATAGGAAAAATTGTCAAAACCGCTGTAGATGATCACCGGCAGCTCCGGCTGCGTCTCGCGCAGCTTTGCAAGCAAATCGAGTCCGTCCTTGCGCGGCATACAGATATCCGTGATCAAAAGATCCGGCTTTTTCTTGCAGCAGAGCCGGTAGGCATCGTCGCCGTCCAGCGCCTCGCCCACGATCTCGATGGGAAAGCGGACGGATCGCAGCGCGCTTTTCAGCACGACCAGCACGAATTTTTCGTCGTCTGCAATGACAACTCTCATGAGTCCGCATCCTCCTGTTCCGCTTTTTTCATCCGCAGCCGCAGCGCGCTGTCAGCCCCCGGCTTCTGCATCACGGCCGGGAATTCGATCTCTGCCGTGGTTCCGACGCCGACCTCGCTGAAGATCCTGACGCCGTATTTGTCGCCGTAATTCAGCTTCAGACGGCTGTTGACGTTATAGATCCCGATGCTGACACGGCCGTTTCGCGGCTGGCCGGGCTGGAACGGCTCTTTGAGATCCGCGTTGATCTTTTCCAGCGCGTCCGCAGCGATGCCGCAGCCGTTGTCGACGATCCGGAGCCGTGCCGCGCCGTCCTGTACCTGCCCGCTGATGCAGATCTCGCAGTCCGCCCTCTTTTCCGTAAAGCCGTGCAGCACTGCGTTTTCCACGATCGGCTGAAGCGTAAACTTCGGCATGGACAGCGCGCGCATCTGCTCCGGGATCTCCATTGTCAACCGGATCTTGTCGTCAAAGCGATAGTCCATGATCCGGATGTAATTTGTCACGTGCTGAAGCTCCATCTGAAGCGACGTGCTGCCGTCCGCGCCGTACATATTGTAGCGCATGAACTCGGAGATATTCTTGACGATGTCGGCCACCTTTTCGTTATGCTCCGACAGCGCGATGCCGCGCATCGTCTCAAACGTGTTATAAAGAAAATGCGGGTTGATCTGCTGCTGCAGCACCTCAAGCTGCGCCTCTTTCTGCATCAGCTGCGCAGAATAGACCTTCTGGATCAGCTCTTCAATGCTGCTTGCCATGTCGTTGAAGGTCTGGCCGAGGTAGCGGAACTCGTCGTTTGACTCCGTCTCCACCTTTACGGCGTAGCGTCCCTCCTTCACCTGCTGCATGGCCGAGACCAGCTCGCCGAGCGGCCGGAACGTCCTGTGCGAGAACACGATCAGGAAGCACACCGCCGCAAGCAGCACGCACAGCACCAGCACTGTCATGATCGACTGGAGCTGCGCCATGTCACGCATCAGATACTTCATCTCGCACACATAGTCATATCGCCAGCCGGTCTTCGCTGAGACGCACGTAATGCGGATGATCTCCTCGCCGTCCGCCGTAAACACCCGCGTCTGCGCCGTTCCTGCGGGCGGGATCTCGTCCGCGCCCATATCACGGTAGGGATCGTCCGACTGGGTGGCGTAGATCCGGTTGCCCTGCTCGTCGCCGATGAAGATCGCGCCCTGCTGCAGATTGCTCTTGCCGTTGCCGCCATAGATCGTCTCAGCCAGAATGCTGTAGGGGATCTCAACAAGCGCCACGCCGTAGCTCTGCCGGTCATAGATGTTCACAATGCTGCGCGCAATGCCGATGGTCGTGTTTTCCTCGCCCCCGTGCCGGTCGAGAAAAATCACATACGCCCCCTGACGCGCCAGCGCGTCCTGGTACCAGCTCTCCTGCTCCAGCAGTTCCAGGCCGATGCCCGAGCGGTTTCGCAGGTAAAACTCGTTTCCGTAATTGTCAAAGACGTAAATACTGCGGATGTTGTCGTAAATACTCATGATCGTGACGAAGATGTTCTCCACGTCCTGCCGGTAATTGAGCTTTTCATCCGACGGCGCGCTGTGATATTCCTGCAGGATCTCAGAAAGCTGCGCGTTGACCGAAAGCTGGGCGTTGAGCTGGATCGACGTTTCCAGCTTGTTGTCGATGGCCGACGAAAGCTGCAGCAGATACTGCTCCATATACTCCGAGACCCGGTTCTGGATATTCTGCTTGGCCACGCGATAGGTGATCACGCTCACCGCCATCAGCGACAGCGCAATGAGCGGGATCACCACCAGCAGCAGCTTCTGCTCCAGCGGAAAACGGATTTCACTTTGCTTTCTTTTCAACATGGATCATTCCCTCCGGCGTAGGGACGCTGCCATAGCAGCCGTCCATACGCCGCGCGGCGTCCGCCGTCCGGGCAAAGCCCGGCTTGACCGGCCGCACGCCAAGGCCATAGGCATAGTAGAAGTAGACCGGCATCGCCGACCAGCCGTGGCAGAGGCTGCCTGCCTGGTCGAACGCATCCGCGCCGTCCTCCGTCTCCCAGAACGACGTTGCCCCCGCATAGAGCATTCTGCCCCAGATACGCGCAATATCCGCAAACACCCAGTCGAAATAGTCTTCCTGTCGTGTCAGAAGCGCCTCGTATTTGAACCGGATCATGCTGAGCGTACACGGGACCCAGTCGTTTTTGCCCGCAGCCAGCACCGGCAGGAGCCGCTCGCGCTCCGCCTGCCCGGCAGTGCCCGACAAGACGGCCAGCGCCTGCACAAGCTCGCTCTGCGCGCCGTCTTCCGCATGGAATGCGCCGTCCGTTTCATGCGCAAACGTGCGGTAGCTGCCGCTCTCTGCATCCCAGAACATGGCATGGCACGCCCGGCGCGCCTCCGCGCAGCCGCTGTGCAGCATGGCTGCGTCCCCGCGTTCGCCAAGTTCTTCGGCAAGCTCGGCCGCCGCGTCCAGAAACAGCAGGAAGAACATCTGATACGGCGCGTCAATGCGCGGTGCGAGCAGCTCGCTGCGGTAGATCGGTTCGCCCGACAGCAGGTCGTTCCACTCGTAAAAGCTCCAGTATTTTGTCTCGACCGGCACCGGCAGCAGCCCGTCCCTGCATTCACGCAGGCGGCACTGCGCCGCCAGACGGATGCTTGGCCAGAGCGCACGCACGAGTTCCCGGTCGCCGCTGTAACGCAGATAGTCGCGCACGCCAAGCACCCACATGAACGTGAAATACGGAATGGTGACGACCTCTTTGCCGGGCGTATGCAGCTCCAGAAAGCCGTCTGCCTGCATGCCGCGCGCAAGCATCCGCAGCGACGCCGCCGCAAATGCATATTCGCCGAAGCAGTAATAGCCGCACACCGCCTGATTGAGCGAGTCCATGGCATAAAGCGCCTGTTCGCGCCACGGGCAGTCTTCATAGTGCTCATGCATGCAAAGCCGCAGCGTATGTACCGCCGTGCGATAGATCTGCATATGCAGCCGGTCGCTGCAATAAAATTCGCCGCGCTCCGTTACCGGATAGTCAAGCGGGCGCACGCCCGCGTAAAGGCACTGCGCCGTTCCGCCGTTCAGCGGATGCAGATGCACCTCCAGATATCGCATGCCGATGCGCTGAAAATCGTGGCGGAAGCAGTGCGTTCCCGCGCCGAAGGTCACGGCAGTCTGGAACATGCGGCTTCCGATGTGACTGCGTACACGCAGATCGTCCAGATGCTCGCCCCAGCCAAGCTCCACGCGGCAGCCCGCCGCGGACGAGACCTCGATCTCCAGCAGCCCGCTCGATTCCTCGCCGCAGTCCCAGATCTCATAGCGGTCTGCGCCGGCGTCGAGCTGCACGTTCTTTCCCCGTGCCGACAAAAACGCCGACTCAAACGGTTCCCGGTCGCCCGGCAGCAGATAGCCGTGCGCGCAGACCGCAGCACGTTTGCGCCCGGAGAGCACCTGACGCGCGATCGGGCGCGGCGCATAGCGCCGTCCGTCCGTCGTAAGTTCCGCCGCCGGCGCATAGCGCTGCGGCTCGGCCGTCTGGTCATAGTACCAGACCATGCCGGTCTGGTTTGTCGGGACCTTGCCCGCACGATAGGCCGTATCCGCGCGGCAGAGCGTCTGCGCGCCGCTGGCTACCGCACACGCGCCTTCGCCGCGCATGACGGCGAAGATCACGTATGCGCGCCCCGCCGTGTAGCAGTTGCTGGATACGCCCTGATACCACACCTCGATCTCAAGCGTGTTTTCGCCCCTGACCGCCGCGGCGGAAAGGTCGAACGTCTCATACCAGCTGGTGTCGTCCGTTCCGTCGTAGAACGCGAAGCCGATCCGTTCGCCGTTCAGGCACACCCGCGCGCGGCTGTCGCAGCTGAGCTGCAGGCTGAGCGCACCGTCTCCGTCCCACGTAAATTTCTGCAAAAACTGCACATACCGGTTCGGCTGGCTGCCGTCCGGCAGCCAGACCGGCTTTGCCTCGCGGCAGGGAAATCCATATTCTGTCTGCATTTTCCTGTTCTCCATCGGTCACTCTTCCTTTTTGTAAATCTCCGTCCATGTCTGATCCAGCCTGTCCAGCGCATCGTCAATGCTCCCGCCGGTCGAGATCTCCTCCACGGTCTTCAGGAATACCATCTGCATCCCGCTCGGCCAGTTCACATCCAGGAACGGATAGCTGTCGGTGATGCCCGAGATCAGCGTTTCCAGCACCGGATCACATCCGGCGTCAAACCCGGTTTTTACCGGCAAATTGCCGGTCTCCTGCAAAAACTGACGGTAAACATCGTCGTTTGTCAGGAAGAAATTCAAAAAGTCGATCGCCGTCTCCTTGTGTGCGCTCTGCTCACTCACGGCCAGCATGCCGCCGACCGACGACGGGATCCAGTTGACGCCGTCGCTCGACGCGGGGAGAATGAACAATCCGAAATTGCAGCCGGCATTCATGCTCCGGATCATCGACACACCCCAGGAGCCCATGACCATCATGGCCGCGCGGCCGTCCGCAAACGCGCGCAGCTGCTGGTCGTATGTCGTCTGCAGGAAGTTTTCCGTCACATAGCCGCTGTCGATCAGCGTTTTCAGCATTTCGAACGTCTTTTTCCACTCCGCGCCGTCAAAATGCCGCGTCCCGTCGGCCATTTCGCGGTCAAAGTCCGGGTTTTCCCGGTAGATCGTCGTGGCCGAGAGCGCATACGGGATCAGGCTCTGGATCCATGCGTCCTTATAGCAGACGGAGAGGGGCGTAATGCCCTCGTCCTTCAGCTTCCGGCATACGTCAAGAAACTCCTGCCAGGTGGTGGGCACCGGGAGGTCATACTGCGCAAAAATATCCGCATTGTAAAATGTACAGATATAGGTCAGATCGGTCGGCGCGGCATAGATGCTGCCCGCAAGGATGCCGGTCTCCGCGTCTGACTCCCGCACATTTTCAAGACACGGCTGTCCGCTCAAGTCGGCAAGGTAGCCCGCCCGCGCCAATGGCAGCGCCTGCGCATAGCCCGGATGCACGCCGATGAGATCGGGGCAGTCCTGCACGGCGATGCGCGCGTCAAGCGTGGAGTTATAGTTTTCCGAGTTTAAAAACTCGCTTTTGATCTTCACGTTGGGATGCGCCTTTTCATACGCGGCGATCACGTGGCCATAGGCCTCCTCCGCCTCGCCCTGATAGTGGAAAAGGTGCAGGACGATCTGTTCCTGCTCCTGCGTCTGCTCCGTGCCGTACTCGGGCGCGGCGGCGCTGCACGCCGCCAGCATCAGAAGCGCGGCGATCACACCGAAAATGGCCAGCCGTTTTTTCATCGTTCATTTCCTTTCCAAATGCGCAAACGGACAGCTGCGGGGCACCGAAAGCTCTACGGCGTCCGCGGCTGTCCGCGCAAATAACGTATATATCCGGCAGAGCTGATCCTGCGCGGCCTTCCTGCGGTATTTTACCACATCGGCCGCCGTCGTGCAACGGCCTTCGCTCAGCCCTTGACCGCACCGCCGGTGATGCCGGCCACGATTTTTTCAGACAAAAGCAGATACAGGATCAGCGTTGGGACCAGAACGATGATGACCCCGGCAAACAGGCCGGCCCAGTCGCCGGTATACTTCATGGAGGTGATCATGTTCTGCAGGCCCATGGAGAGCGTGCGGATCTTGTCGTTGCCGTTGGCAAAGATCAGCGCCATGAAATATTCGTTCCAGATGTTCATGAAATTAAAGATCGTCACGGTGATGATGCCGGGCGAGGCCATCGGGATCATGACCTTCCACATGGCCTTCATCTCGGAGCAGCCGTCGATCATGGCCGCCTCAGCCAGCGCCGTGGGGACGGTGGAGAAAAACGCCGTGAGGAAATACACCGTATACGGCAGGTTCAGCGTCGTGTACAGGATCACAAGCGTGGACAGGTGCCCGACGAGATTCGCCTTGACAAACCAGCAGTAGATCGGGATGACAAGCATGACCTGCGGGATGCTCATGCCGACGACAAAGGCGTTGAACGTCTGCTTTCTGCCGAAGAACGTTTTCTTTGACAGCACATAGGCCGCCGGCGCGGCGATCAGGATGATCAGCACGCACGGGATCCCCGTTGTGATCAGCGAGTTTACAAAATAGTGCGCGACATGGTTGCGCTCCCATACGCCGGTATAGTTTTCAACGTGGACGCCGCTTTGCAGCAGTCCGTTTGAAAAGATCTCCTTTGTGGTGCTGAACGAGGCCAGCACGATCCAGCCGAACGCAAACACAAAGAACGCGACCCAGAGGATCAGCGGAAGATAGCGCAGCAGTCCGACCGCACGCGCGCCGGTAAGCTTCTTTCTGTTTTTCATCAGTATTCCAGCGCCTCCTCCTTGAACACCCGATTCATGATCAGATAGCACGCCAGCACCAGCAGCGCCACCACGACGCCGACCGCCGCGCCCGCGCCGATATCCAGAACGCTGCCGGAGTCGGCTGCGCCGAACACCTTTTCGTACAGGAAATAGACCGGCGTAATGGTCTTTGTGTTGATGCGTGTGGAGAACATCTTCGCCCAGACAAAGAAGTTGACTGCGCCGACTGTCCAGAGCGTGATGCAGGTTCGGATCACATTCCGCAGAAGGGGAAACGTAATTTTCCAGAATTTGATCCAGGAATTCGCGCCGTCAATTTTGGCGCTTTCATAGATATCCTGCGGGATTCCCTCGATGCCGGACAGCAGGATCAGCATGAAATAGCCGACGCTTCCGTAGACATAGGAAATCAGCATCCCCCAGAACAGCCACGACGGCGAAGTCCAGTTGATCTTCGCCAGCGCCGTCCAGCCCAGCGCCGTAAACAGCTGCATGAGCAGGCCGAATTTGTTCTGGAAGATATATTGCAGCCACATGGTAGACAGTGCGACTGCCGAGATGGTATTGGGAAGATAGATCGCCGAGCGCCAGAATTTCTTACCCTTGACGCCGGACGCGAGAATGACGGCAAAGAAAAGTGCGATCCCAAGCGTCAGAATGCCGCCGACCAGCCAGATGACGCCGATATTTTTAAGCGATGCAACGAAAACGCTGTTCTGGAACAGACCGATATAGTTGTCCAGCCCCGCAAACTGCCACTCAGACGTGCTGCTGCTGATCGCGGGCAGCCGATTCAGGCTCATCAGGAGCGTCCGGATGAGCGGATACGCGAACATTACCAAAAAGCAGATAACCGCCGGGCCAATGGACGCCAGAATGAAAAACGTTTGTCTTTTTTTCAATGTGATTTCTCCCTCCGTTCATCGCCGTGCAGGCGATGCTAAGGTTTTTCGCAGGCGTCTGGACTCGTACCTGCCACAGGCAGGAGGGCTCGCGTCCTCCTGCCTGTCGATTGCGAAACTTACTGGAGCTGGGACTGTACGCCGGAAACGAAGCCCGCGCCGTCAACAGAGCCCGCCAGCAGCTCGGCGAACATACCGTTGACAACGGCGTTCACGTCGGAGTTGCTGCTGTACATGCCGCACCAGGGAATGACGTCGGTGGACTGCGCCTGCAGCTCGCCGGCGCTCTTGAGGTTCTCAGGCAGCTCGAGGCCGTCAACAACAGGCATTGACTGCGCCTTGTCGACCATATCCTGCTGTGTCTGGACAGAGGTGAACTCCTCCAGCAGCGCCAGAGCCTCTTCCGGATGCTCGCAGCCCTTGGTGATGCCGAAGAACTGGCAGCCGGTGGAGTAGGTGGTGTAGGGATACTCGGCGTTGTCGGGAGCCGGGAAGAACATAGCACCCCACTGGAAGTCATCGCCAGTGATGTCATGCACTTCGTTGGGCAGCCAGGAGCCGTTGTAGTACATGGCGGCAGTGCCCATTGCGAATTCGCCGTTCTGCGCGGACGGGAAGACGTTGGAGCCGCAGCTGTCGGAGAAGTAGCCGTTCGCACGCATTGCAGCGAAATCGTCTGCCATCTGGGCGACGGCGGGATCGCTCCAATTTGCGCCGGTGGTGTCGCTGAGCAGCTCAGTGACCCAGTCCGGGCCCTTCATCATGGCGAGATAGGTGCCGTAGAGGCAGGGATAGTAGGCATCGTCGACCGTGATGGGATCATAACCGGCGTCCTTGATTTTCTGGCAGACATCCATGAACTCAGACCAGGTGGTGGGCATGGCGTCGATGCCGGCCTCGGCAAAGATCGCCTTGTTGTAGTAGATGGTGCCGACGAACGGCTGAGAGGGGATGTAGTACCAGGACGTGCCGTCGGAAGCGAAGCTCTTTGCAAACGCTGCCATGCCGGCGGAGATAGCCTTTTCGAAGTCGCTGCCTTCCATGTAGGAGGTCAGATCCATCAGATAGTCCTCGCCAAGCAGGTTCACGATCTGGTCAAAACCGCTGTCGACGATATCGATGGCGTTGCCGGAATCGATGCTCGCTCTCAGGATCTCACGGACATCGCGGCCCGCCCAGTTGACCTCGACGGTGCAGTCGGGATGCGCTTGCTCAAAGCGGGCGATCGCGGCCTTGTAGACCTCGGCCTGCGCCTCGTTCTCCGTCCACTGTGCCCAGTAGTGGATCACGATCTTGTCGCCGTCAGACTCGGCGGGAGTCTCGTCGGCAGTGGTTTCTTCTGCGGGCTTGTCAGCCGTGGCAGTGGTTTCTCCTGCGGGTGTGTCGGCAGCCGGCGTCTCCGCTGTCTTCGCGCAGGCAGCCATGCCGAAAACCATCAGCGCCGCAAGAAGCAATGCAAGCAGTTTTTTCATGTTGATTCCTCCATCAAATTTTTTGCTTTCCGCACGGTCGTCCGGCGGAAGCATCAGAGATTTTCTCTGTTATTCTGATTATATTGCAAAAAGCAGGGAAAAAGCAGGAGAGGAATCTTGTAAAAAAGGTGTCTTTTTTTTGGCTGGCATCTGCGGCTTTTGTGGAAAATATCAAAAAACGGCCCCGCTCAGTGAGCGGGGCCGCTTCAACTTGTATCATGCGAACACTATGGATCAACTTCCAAAATTAGGGCAATACCGCACAAATGCTAGGATGTGCATTGGCCGGGAAGCCATTTTGTAAAAACCAATAGGATTGCCCCATGCTTTGGCTCACGGAGTACACTGATTCAAGTTGCCAGGCAAGGCCTGTCAGTCAGAATCAGATTCGCTAATGCGAACATGATATTGAATTTGGCTCTCTGCTTTTCGAGCCCTCGGTATCGTGTTTTTCGGAAACGCAGCTGTTTCTTGACAACACCGAATACGTGCTCTACTTTCGCACGGACAGAGGACTTTGCGTGTTCTGCTTTCTTTGCGGCATACTGGCCGCTTTTGCTCAGTTTCTTCACTTGGGATGGCCGGCGATTGATTCTGTATTTGATTTTGCGGCCAGCCTTGTTGCGGATGATCGCATCATCATGTTTTCCCGCACCGAGATAACCGCTATCACCGTAAACGACCTCTTCTTCTCCGGTCAGCAGCTTTGATGTTTTTGTGACATCATGGACGTTGGCTGATGTCGCCTCCACGGTATGAACCAGTCCGCTGTCCTTGTCAACACCGATATGTGCCTTATAACCGAAGTACCAGGTATTGCCTTTTTCACCTGATGTGCATCCGGATCCTGCTTCTTCTCACTGTTTTTGGTAGAAGATGGTGCGGAAATGATGGTGGAATCCACTATCGTTCCCTTTTTCAGAATGAGGCCTCGTTCCATAAGTGCGGCAACCACCTGAGAGAACAGCTTTTCCTGCAATCCGTTCTTGATCAGCAGATTGCGAAAACGGCCAAGGGTATCGCCGTCTGGACCCTGATTGCTGGAATCGATGCCGCAGAAATCCGAAAACGCACGGCTGTCGATTGCTTCTGCTGCGGTTGCCTCATCACTCAGGTCGTAAAGATTTTGCAGCAGATACAGCCGCAGCATGATCTCCAGCGGATAGGGCTTATTGCCACGCTCTCCTTTGTAATAGCACGGCCGAATCAGGGATAGCCATTCCTTCCACGGGGACGATTCGTTCGATCTGACTCAGAAACTCTTTTTTCTTTGTCCGCACCTGCGCCAACTCATCGCTGAATGCGGAAATCGTCATCTGTTTATCCATGCGTCCATTTTATCACACTTTGCATTCGCTTTGCTTTTTGCGGTATTGCCTTAAATAATTCCGCCTTCCCGGAACCGGGAAGGCGGAGATTTTGAGAAACAAAGTTTTATTGACGCAGTATCGTGTCAAGAAACGCGTCAACCTGACAGATCGTATCTTCATTGACCGTTTGACTGCCCTTTTTCCGAACGACCGTCATGTGGCCGCTGCTTTCTTCCTCCTGTACCAGCCGAAAGGTAACGGGAGCATCGGCCAGCTCGCCGCGGTGCGCATACAGCGCGCAGCCATCGGGGGTCACTTCAACGTCCTCGCTGCCTTGCAGGACAAGTGCCGGAACATTGGCACGGGAAAGCCCCGCCGCGGCGGTCGGGCTGCAATTCCTTCCAAACAAAATGCGCTGCATCGGCAGGATCAGGCCGCACAACAGCTTTCCGAATTTGGGTATGTTTCCGGTCGCCTGCGCGATAACAGCCTCGTCCGATGAGAAAAACGGCGCATAGGCTACGATCCCGCTCACCGGCTTATCCGTGCATTGCCGCACCGCACAGACGGCGTATGCGCCCATGCTGTGCCCCATCAGGATGACGGGACGGGAACCGTCATCGACAAAATCAAGCGCATGTTTCAGGTCGATCACCGCCTGCGGGAAGCCGTAAAAATGTCCGGTGCTGCCCTGATAGCCGCTGTATGCAAACGCGAACACCTGATATCCCTGTGCGGCAAAGTGGTGGATCTCCGGCAGATAATACGCGATGCCCGTTCCCATTCCGTGGGCAAAAACAAGTAAACCGCGCGTCCCCGCCTCATTCCAGAGATACCCTGCAAGGTGATTTCTGCCGCTGGGGAATGTCACCCCGCGCCCGTCTATGTTCGCTTCCGGCCGCTTTTCCGGGCGGAACATGGCGGCGTTCACAAGAAAGGCGGCAATGAAGAATATGATCGGCAAAAGAAGTATGAATATCAGCATACGCTCCCTCTCTCAGATGCCTCAATGCACATTAAGCGATGCGTATTGCTCATTATACTCGAAAAAGGCAACTTGTCAATAGGGTGCGGTTCGGAACGCGGTCGGAGCCAATGGCACTATAAAACATGACGCACCTTTTCAGCATGGTTTCTGCGGCTCGTCAAACAGTCCATGCGCAGCTGCAAAAGAGCATTGGATCCCGGTTTCCCGGTCTCCAATGCTCTTTTTGTTTTATTTACGCGGCTTTACGCGAAGCGCTTATTTGCCAAGCTCACAGAAGCGGTGCAGAATCGCCGCCACCTGTGCGCGTGTGGCATTGCCCTTGGGGTTGAGCTTGCCGCCGCTGCCCTTGACCAGTCCCTGACCGACTGCCCAGTTCATCGCGGAAACCGCGTAGCTGCTGATCTCATTGCGGTCGGAGAAGCGCGAGAGGTTATCCTCCAGCGTCACAAGGTCAAGACCCTTATAGACGACATAGCGGAACAGGATCGTCGCCAGCTGCTCACGCGTGATGTTTGCCTCCATGTTCGTGCCGTCGGAAATGCCGTTCTTCATCGCCCATTCGCGGCCTGCGGCGTACCACGCCGCACCCTTGGTCGTGTCAACGCCCTCCATGCGCGCAAGGATCGTCACGATCATGCCGCGCGTGGTCGATGCGTCCGGGCCAAAGGCTGCGCGGCCTGTGCCGTTCATCATGCCCTTTTCATAGACATACGCAACGTCCTCATAGAACCAGTCGCTCTCGCGCACGTCGCTGAACGGCAGCTTCGTGCTGTCCGATGCAGACGGCGTGGTGGGCTTGACCGTAGACGGATAGCTCGGGATGACCGGCTGCTCGTTTGCGGCCTGCTCGCTGCGCGCGGCGGCCAGCGCCGTCCTGACGTTCTCGGTCAGCGTGTTGAGCTCCGTCTGATACACGGTGTCGCCCGCGGCCGCAATACCGGCCTCCAGCGCGTCGATCGCGTCCTGCAGGGCGTTCATGGTCTTTTCCGAAACCAGACGCAGCGAGCCGTCGCTCACAGCATTCTTTGCCTCGGCCAGAGCCGCAGCGGCCTCCGCCGTGCTGACGGTGAACTTTGCAAGCTCCGCGTCCGCGGCCTTGATAAGGGCGTTGATTTCGCTCTGCGTGCTGTTCTCGTCGGCGATCGCGTCCTTCAGCGCCTTGATCGCCGCGTCAAGCGCGGTGGTATCCTCGCCGGTGATCTTTGCGCGCGCCGCTTCCAGCGCCTCGAGTGCTGCGTTTGCCGCGTCACTGTCAACAGCCGGCGTGCCATAGGCCTCGACCTCGCCGATCTGCATCAGATAGCCGTCCCTGCCTTTGTCTACCAGCTTGTCGCCGTAGACACGGACAAAGCGTGCCGTCTGCGCGTCAAATCCGATCTCGCGCCAGCCCTCCATGCCCGGATCGCCATTTCTGACCGCGACATCCGTCCACGTCGTGCCATCGAGCGAAACCTGCACGCGATAGTCGACCGGGAATGCGAAGCCGCTGCCGCCATAGATGCGAACCTTGTTCACGGCGAACAGATCGCCCATGTCAAACGCGCACCATTCATGCGCGGTCGCCTCGTCGTGGTTGACGCCGACATTCGACGTCCAGCCGTTGCCGTTCTGTGCAATGCCGTCGTTGAGGTATTCTGCTGCCCAGCCCCACTGCTTATACGTGCCGTCGGGCGTGGTGCTGGAAACGTAGTACTTCTTGTTCAGAAGCAGGTTGCTGTCCGGTTCATAGTGCACGACCTCATCCTCTGTCGTGCCGGGCGCCGGCGTGGGGATGGTGCCGTCGTCGTTGTAGATCTCAAGCTCGCTGGCCGCGCAATAGGTGCTGTTCGTCGCGGCGACGTTTACGCGCACATAGCGCGCCGTCTGCGCATCAAACGTGATGGAATAGGCCGCGCCGTTTTCCATCGTCTTATCCGCGGCGGTGTAGACGACCGCCCAGCTCTTTCCATCCTGCGAGACCTCGATCGTGAAGTCCTTCGGCATGCCCTGACCGGCGCTGACCGGCCCCATCTCACCAGCTGCCGGATAGAGGTCGACGCGGTTAAACGTCTTGCTCTCACGCAGATCGGCCGTGATCACAGCCTGCTGCGTGCCGACCGACTTCCAGCCGTTGTTTGCGTTTTCCGGCTCACGCACACCGTCGTTGAGCTTGCTGATATACCAGCCGTTGCCGCCCTCGGAGCTGTCGGCGTAGACATTTGCGTCCAGCGCGATGTTCGCGTTTTCTTCCTTGCCGCTCTCGTAGACATAGCCCGCCGGAAGCTGATACAGCGCGCCGTCGCCCGCTGCCAGCGTCACGGTCAGCTCGCCGCCGCTGAGCGCCGCATCGAAAAGCGTGCCGTCCTGCGCGCTCACGCGCTTGAGGGACGTGATCGCGCTGTCGAGCTTTACGCGGATGGTGGCTGCATTTGTGTAGTCATTGTTGACCAGCATCATGTAGCCCTGCGTGCCGTTCTTTTCCTTGAGGTAGGAGACCGTAAAGTTCGTGCTGTCCACGCCCTGCGCAAAGAAGCCCTCGGGAATGGGCAGATCGCCCCACGTCTCGCCGTTGAGATAGATCTCCTCCGCGTTCAGCCTGGCAAGCGTCGTGCCGAGCGCGTGGATCTCGCTGTTAAGCTGCTTGACCGCCTCATAGCTCTTGGGATTCGGCGTACCGTCCAGAAGGATGATGCCGTCGGCAAACGGCTCGGAGCGGTTGCTGGGGGTAAACCATGTGAAGTAGGAGAACTGTTTATAGCCAAAGGCCAGACCCATCATGGCCTCATAGCGGATCTCGGATGCAGACGGCGCACGGTACGCACCCGGGATCTGAACCGACTGCAGATAGTTTGCCGTCTTGACGTCGTTTTCTCTGCCCACTTCCCAAACGGCGCGCATATTGCCAAGGAAGCCGGAGCGGTTCATGGCTGTGCTGTTGTCGGGATAGGGGTACAGGTCGTACATCAGATAATCCTGCGGATAGCCGCCCGCAGCGTTCAGCTTGAGATAGTCGTTCATCTGATCCTTTGCCTGCTCCAGCGTCGCATATGCCCACGCCGGGAGGAAGTTCAGATGCATATAGCCGTTGGGATCGGCCTGCTTCATGGCCTGATGCACGGCGTTATACGGGTTGGCGTTCGCCGGCTCGTCCAGGATATAATAGCCCGCCACGCCGGGGACGTTGCGATACTCGCCGATCAGAGATTTGATCTGCTCCGCCGTCAGGCTCATGAGGTTGCCGCCAAAACGGCTGTCCGCGACGCTCACGTGCATGCCGTATTTGTTGGCGTATTCCGCCATCTTAAGGTTCGTTGCCTTGCTGTTGAGGTCGTTGCCGGTAACGTTGTTGACAAAGTTGATCCCGGCGTCGGCCATCAGCTTGTACTGCTCATCCCAGCGGGAATCGTCGCTGACCTTGTCCATATACTCGCTTGTGGGCGGCCAGAAGATGGAGATGAGAATGTTGTCGTCAAAGCTGAATTTCTTTTCAACGACCGTAACGGAGATCTCTTTTTTGATGTTCTCGCCGTTTTCGTTTCTTGCGGAGTTTGCAACGGTCGCGGTGATCGTCGTGCTGCCAACGGCTTTGGCCGTGATCACACCGTTTTCGTCAACGGAGGCGATAGCCGGATCTGCGCTTTCCCAGCTGACGCTGTGATCCAGCTCGTCAACTGCCGTAACCGTCACCTTGACGCTGTCGCTTTCGCCAACGGTCAGCTCCAGCGCGCTCTTGCTCACATCCACTGCAAAATTGTTTGCGCTGAGCGTGCCGAATGCGGCCAGCTCCGACAGCTGCACAACATAGGCTCCGTCGTTTGCGGCATATGCGCGCTTCGTCACATACAGCCGGACGTAGGAAGCCTCCACCGGTTCTTCCAGATCAAAGCAGACCGGCGCGCCGGGCGTTTTCTGACCGGTGACCTTTACCACATCCGTCCAGTTCTTGCCGTCGGACGAAACCTGCAGCTGATAGTCGATTGGGAACGCATAGCCATACTTGCCATCGTCCGAGCGCGGGAAGATCACAAAGCGGCTGAGCTCATACGTCAGGCCAAGGTCAATGCTTGCGTACGCGACCGTATCCGCCGATGCGCCCTCAACGGGCAGCGTCGTCCAGCCGTTCGCGCCGCCGTAGCCGACGACGCCTCGGATATAGCCGTCGTTCAGCAGCATGCTGCCCCAGATGCCCTCCGGCGCAACATAGTCGGACGAAACGCTGACCATCTTGTTCAGCGCTGCGTTTTCCGTGCCTTCGGGCTGCCATGCGCGCAGGTCATAGCGGCCCGGCGTGCCAAACACCGCAAGCTCCGACAGCTGCACCATGGTTCCGCCGCGCTTTGTCACATAGATCCGGACATTCTTTGTCGTGACCGCCGTCTCCAGATCGAAGAAGACCGGCGCAGTGGGCGTGGCCTGACCCGTCACCGTGACGAGATCTGTCCAGGTCTCGCCGTCGTCCGAGGTCTGAAGCACATAGTCCACCGGGAAGTTATTTGCGTATTCGCTGTCAGAGCGCGGGAATACCACGATCCGGCTGATCTCATACGACGCACCGAGGTTGATGGCCGCCCATGCAACCTTGTCGGCTGCTGCCCCCTCTTCAAATGGGTGCGTCGTCCAGCCGTTCGTGCCGTAAGGCGCGGTCGTTGAAACAATCACACCATCGGTCAGCTGGACAGATTCCCAGCAGCCGAGTCCCTCTTTAAAATCAGAGGACACGCTGACTTTCTTGTTCAGCGCAATGTTCGCCGTGCCGTCCAGCGCCCACGAGGCGATATCATCCTTTGTGCCGGTGGGCTTCTCATCGCCGCCCGATTCCTGCACGACCGTGCCCCAGATGGCAAACTCCTGCAGCTGCACCAGCTTGCCGTCGTTGCCCGCGCCGCCAATGGAATCCTGCGCATAGCGCTTTGTTACATTCAGCCGCACATAGCGCGCCTCCACAGCGCTGTCCAGCTCGTAGAAATACGGTTCGGCCGGGTCTTTGGGCGCGCCGGTCTGCTCTGCCGCAACGCTCCACATCTCGCCGTCCAGCGAGGTCTCGATCTGATAGTCGGTCGGGAAAATGGCGCCTGCGCGCGCAAATACGCCGAATTTGGATACCGAGCAGCGCCTGCCCAGATCAAAGGTCAGCACAACCTGCACGCTCGCGTCCGGCTCGCTATCATAGGGGTTTGTGGAAAATCCCTGGCCATCCAGCACGCCGTCGTGGACAAAATCCTTGCTCCAGTGCTCACTGGGCATTTCATAGCTGTTTTCCTGACCCATCGCATTATGCGTGCCGTTTGACACTGTCAGCGTCGCGCCCACAGCCAGATTGGTTGTTCCGGCCGGAGCGTAGTCGCTGAGCGACGCGTCCGCCGCAGCTACCGCGGGCAGAATGCCGAGCAGCATCGCCAGCACCAGAACCAGCGTCAGCCAGCGCCGAAAACTTCTGTTTTTCATTTGTATACCTCCTCATTTCTCTATGTGCATAAAAGCCAGAGCCGGCCTACGCCTTTTCACCGTCTATTTGCACAATTCTATAGATAAGTATAAGGATTTTCTGAACAAATGAGAGTCAACGCTTTTTGTGCGATTGGTGTCTTTTTTTCACTGGAAGCAAATGCTATTGTGGATTTTGCGCATTCCGCCGCACAATTTTCTCTATCATTCACACGCCATTCGCATTGATTTGTTTGGCTTTCTATGGAATTTTTATTGAAATCGTCAAAATTAACTCAGATTAGTTTTGTTATTCTGCTATCGGTTTTGTCAAAAGGTTCTTTCCCACGCAAACTGCCCGCAGACAGCGGCACTAATTGGGGGGCAAAATGGGGGTAGGGAAAGCAGGCACGCAGTACTGGACCTGCAGAATTTCAGATATCTACACCTGTCGAGCATATTCAGTGAACTGTAAATCGGTTTATTGTATAGATCGACATATAACAAACGACCCCTGCTGCAGAATTTCTGCAGCAGGGATGCGCGATTGTAGTACAGTATTTTTTGTGTTTTTTGCCGGAAAGAGAGTGCTCTTGTATTTTTCAGGAAGAACGGTTATGATGGTCTTGTAAATTTAAACCCCGGCATACTGCACGTCAGAATACGAAGGGAGATAAAAATGGATTTCTTAAGCTATAGAGAGCAACTGGGAATTGGACTGTGCGACAATAAAAAATATCAACATTTTCTTACAATTCTATTCAATTTCTTGAACGGAATTCCGACAGACCGCAGTTTTTCGGGAATCAGTACGAAAGAGTATTTACGCTTTTGCAGTACAACTGGAACGCAAATAAGCAATACGTATATGAATGAGCAGCGTGGCGACAATCGATATAACCATTGCATTCGTGTTTTTGCAGAAAATGCGGATGAACCCAAGAACTTCTTCTCGTATTATATCGCATTCACAAATGTGCTGCCCATAAAGCGTGACGGTTATGCCTTTTTTAGAGCGAGGCACATTTGCAAATTTATTGGTTCAGATGCTGAAGGACTCGCATATTGCGGTCGACTTGGTTGTAAAGAATGGAGAATACTTTGTTTTTCCAAAGGGCGCGGTTGAGTTGGATTCTGCGCTCGTGTCACAGCCATTAACATGGTTAAATCAGTATGATACCTATATAATGTAGGTGTTCGACGAACTACAAAGTAGGGATTACCGCATACAAATTGGAGGTCATCGAGTTTGAAACAAATCAGTGACAAAAACATCCTAAAAAATGGCGCAACAAAGCAGACTGTCGGTTAGGCGGCCAAAAAACGAGGATGACAGATTACCCCAACGAAGGTAACGGAGAGGCATTTAAGACTATAAACCCCATATGGGCAAGCATTTCAAAGGCTTTTTTTGAGAAATCTAGCGAGCTACAGGGGGCTTATCCTCCTGTGCAGGCAGCTGGATTGTACGGCACATTCTTGCTCAGAATGTGATAGATATCGCGCATAAACGAAAAGGCGGGGGATCATTTCTGATGAAGCGGTCCGCCTGCCTTTTATATCTGCTCAGCGCAGTGTCCGCACGTACTCAGAAGGCGTCATGCCGGCCACGGTGCGAAACTGACGAGAAAAGTGCTGCTGGCTGGAGAAGCCCATGCGTAAGGAAATTTCACCCATGGACAGCGTGCCGTCTCGGAGAAGGAGCTTACTTTCCTCAATGCGGATCTTTGCCAGATAATTGCCCGGCGTCATGCCGAGCTGTGTGCGAAAAATACGGTGCAGGTAGGTTGTGCTGATGTGCGCGGCATCGGCGAGCTGCTGTAACGTGATCTTTTCTCCTGCTTTAGAGGAAATGATCTGTACCAGTTGGTCAGCGATGCGCTGTTCGGCGTGACTGGTGGATGGGAGCTGCGCTGCGGGTTGGAAGGAACGCTTTTTTTCGCAGCGGATCAGGTCAGCCAGAAGCAGTTTCAAAAGGCTCTCCACACAATCATATGCGAAGTCTGTACTGCTGTGTTCGTCCAGCATCCGGCGCAGCAGTGTGATCTGGCGTGCGGTAAGCGCAAGGACCTGGCCGCAGAGAGAAGAGCAGGGGGAATCGACGGCCGCACGGAAAGAGACGGTTAGAAAGCTGACGGGAAGATCGGCATACTGCATGTGCCAGATGTTCCGGTTGATGAGCAGCATCTGCTGTGGCCGGAGCAGAATATCCACGCCGCCGACCAGATTGTGCAGTTCGCCCCGGTCGACATAGACCAACTCCAGTGCCTCATGCTGTTCGCCGCGGAAGTAAAAATCCCTACTGCATTCCTGATAGAAAAGGTATAGAGCCGCTCCAGCTTCAGATCGCTGGAGGCACCGTAGAATATCTCCGCCGGGTGCTCGCCCAGAAGTGAAAGCACATCGGGACGCGCGGTGCAGATGTCAAAGCAGCAGAGGGCATCCAGCGCGGTGACTGAAAACCGGACACCGGGGCGCAACTTAAAGACACGGTCGAGATAGTAGAGACTGTAAGACTCTGCTTCATAGATTACAAGCAGCGGCATCCCGGAAACATAATCCAGAACGACTGGCTCCTGCGACAGCCACTCTTTTATGGGTTCGCCGGCACGGACACAGCAATGACTGGTGCACGGCATATCGTCCGGGAGCGAGGCGATGACAGTGCCGAATGTCTGCGCGGAGGAGAGGTTCTTGATCTGCATAGTGAAGCCTCCTTTTGCACTATATTTATCACAAGGTACTTGGAAATGCAATATTTTTTTCCATATACCGCATGGAATTTATACGATACTGCACAGAGTAGGGGGAAACGTTGCTTTCCGCTGCAGACCCGGCTAAGATGAGCTCAGAATAAAAAACGGAGCAGGAGACGTGAAAAAATGGACAGACAAAAACCAACTCTTGTGATCATGGCCGCGGGCATGGGCAGCCGCTTTGGCGGCCTCAAGCAGATCGAGCCGGTCGATCCGGAAGGACATATCCTCATTGATTTTTCGCTGTTTGACGCATGGCGCGCGGGCTTCCGCGACGTGGTGTTCATCATCAAGCGCGAGATGGAGGAAGAGTTCCGCGAATGTATTGCTGACCGCATGGAGCAGTATTTCCATGTGTCCTACGTCTATCAGGATCTTGACCGCCTGCCAGAGGGCATAGAAGTTCCGGAGGGGCGCACAAAGCCGTGGGGTACCGGCCACGCGCTGGCCTGCTGCAAGGGCGTGGTAAACGGCCCATTTGCCGTCATCAACGCGGATGATTTCTATGGCCGCACGGCGTTCTCGGAAATCTATGATTTCCTTGCGGCGCAGACCGACGAGAGCAAGTATGCCATGGTCGGCTATCTGAAAAATACGGTGACGGAGTTCGGCTCCGTGGCGCGCGGCGTCTGCGAGATCGAAGACGGGATGCTGACCGGTGTGACGGAGCGCACGAAGATCTTCAAAAAGGCGCGGACGCCGAATACACCGAAGATGGGGAGCATTTCTTCCCGCTGGCGGGCGACACCATCGTGTCGATGAACCTCTGGGGCTTTTCAACGCGTGTGCTGGATGAGCTATGGGCGCGCATGGGCGCGTTCCTGACAGAAGCAATGAAGACAAATCCGCTCAAGTGTGAATACTTCCTGCCGTTTGTGGTAAATGAGCAGCTTGCAGACAAGTCCGCAAGCGTGCAGGTGCTGCCGTGCGAGGAAACATGGTACGGCGTGACCTACCGCGAAGATCTGGCATCTGTCAAGGAAGCCGTGGCCAAGATGAAGGCGGAGGGCATTTATACGGAGGAGCTTTGGAAATGAACGAAAACCTGTTTGAAGTACTGCGCGCCTTCCGGCTGGACGCAAAGCCTGTTTCCTGTGAGCCGTATGGCTGCGGGCACATCAATGTGACCTATCTTGCCGTGACGGCCAGCGGCCGCCGCTATATCCTGCAAAAGATCAATCATCACACGTTCCGCGACGTGGCCGGTCTGATGGAGAACATCACGTCCGTCACGGAGTTCCTGCGCACAAAAACAGACGACCCGCGCAGCGTCCTGACGCTTGTAAAAACGCATGACGGCGCAAGCTATCTGCATGCGCAGGATGCCTATTAGCGCGTGTATGACTTTGTGGAGGGCACCATCTGCCTCCAGCTTCCCGAGACGGACGAGGACTTTTATCAGAGCGCCGTGGGCTTCGGCACCTTCCAGCAGCTCCTGACGGATTTCCCGGCGGCGAAGCTGCACGAGACCATCCCGAACTTCCACAACACACCCGATCGTTACCGCGCGCTTCTGGAGACATTGGAGCGCGACCCCATGCACCGGGCAGCGCAGGTTCAGCCTGAAATTGAATTTGCGCTGGCCCGGCAGGCAGAAATGTCGGCCATTCAGAACGCGCTGACTGCGGGCGAGCTGCCGCTGCGCGTGACGCACAACGACACAAAGCTTAATAACGTTCTGCTGGACGCGGCGACCCGTCAGGCGCTGTGCGTGATCGATCTGGATACGGTCATGCCCGGCTCGAGCCTCTATGACTTCGGTGACTCCATCCGCTTCGGCGCGGCAACTGCCGCAGAAGATGAAAAAGATCTCTCCTAAAATGGGAATGAGTCTGGAACGCTTCCGCGTCTTTACGCGCGGCTATGTCCGCGCCTGCCCCGGCCTGACGGCAAAGGAGTTGGAGCTGCTGCCAATGGGAGCTAAGACCATGACCATGGAGTGCGGCGTTCGCTTCCTGACGGACTATCTTGATGGGGATCATTATTTTGCCGTTCATCGGGAAGGGCAGAATCTTGACCGCTGCCGCACCCAGTTCAAGCTCGTGGCGGACATGGAGAAGAAGTGGGACGAAATGCGGAAGATCGTAGAGGAGGAATCGAGATGAACGTACTTGTGACCGGCGGCGCCGGATATATTGGCAGCCATACCTGTGTGGAACTGATCGAAGCAGGCCATACGCCGATTGTAATTGACAATCTCAGCAATTCCAACCCTGAAAGCCTGCACCGCGTAGCCGAAATTACCGGCAAGCCGGTGGAGTTTATCGAGGGCGATGTGCGCGACGAGGCGCTGCTGGAAAAAATCTTTGCAGAGCATGAGATTTCCTGCGCCATCCACTTTGCGGGCCTCAAGGCCGTCGGCGAGTCCGTTGCCAAGCCGATGGAATATTATCAGAACAATCTCGATGCCACCTTGATGCTCTGCAAGGTCATGGCAAAGCACAACGTCAAGCACATCATCTTTTCCTCGTCCGCCACGGTCTATTCCGGCGACAACGAGATGCCGCTGCGCGAGACCTCCAAAACCGGAAACTGCACCAATCCCTACGGCTGGACAAAGTACATGGGGGAACAGATCCTGCGCGACATCGCAAAAGCGGACCCCGAATGGTCGGTCGTGAACCTGCGCTATTTCAACCCGGTCGGTGCGCACGAAAGCGGAAAGATCGGCGGGCATCCGAACGGCATTCCCAACAATCTTATGCCGTATATTTCGCAGACCGCCATCGGCAAGCGCGACCATCTGAACGTGTTCGGCAACGACTATCCCACGCCGGACGGCACCGGTGTGCGCGACTACATTCATGTTGTCGATCTGGCGAAGGGTCATGTTGCCGCGATCCAGTATTTGATGACCCACACCGGCGAGGGCGTGTTCAACCTCGGCACCGGTCACGGCTACAGCGTGCTTGACATGGTTCACGCCTTTGAGGAGGCAAACGGCGTCAAGGTGCCGTATGAGGTCACTGCCCGCCGCCCCGGGGACCTTGCGACCTGCTATGCAGACCCGGCGAAAAGTCTCGCGGTGCTCGGCTGGAAGGCGGAAAAGGATCTCGTCGATATGTGCCGCGACACGTGGAACTGGCAGAAACAAAATCCAAACGGATATGAGCAATAAGGAGCGATCAAAATGCTGCACCTGAATATCATCAAAGTCAAAACACCCGAAGAAATGGGAAAGGCGGCTGCCGACGAATTTGAGGCGGTCATCTGCCGCAAGCCCGCCTGTGTGATGGGACTTGCCACCGGCTCGACGCCGCTGCCGCTCTACCGCGAGCTGATCGCGCGTGAACAGGCTGACAAGCTCGACTTTTCGCGCGTCCGCTCCGCAAACCTCGACGAATACAAGGGTCTTGCGCCCGACCACCCGCAGAGCTACCGCCGCTTCATGCAGGAAAACCTGTTTGACCATATCTCCATCAAACCTGAGAACACTATCGTTCCTGACGGCCTTGCTGACGATATCCCCTCCATGTGCAGGGCGTATGAGCGCAAGATTGAAGACTGGGGCGGCGTAGATATCCAACTGCTCGGCATTGGCCACGACGGGCCACATCGGCTTCAACGAGCCGTGTGACCATTTCCCGGTCATGACGCATGAAGTGAAATTGCCGGAAATGACCCGCGAGGCCAACAAGCGCTTCTTCTCGTCCATCGACGAAGTCCCGACCGCAGCCGTCACGATGGGTGTCGGCACGGTCATGGCGGCGCGGAAGATCGTCATGGTCATCACGGGCGCAGACAAGGCGGACATCCTCTACAAGGTCTTCTTCGGACCGGTCATGCCGGAGGTTCCGGGCTCCATTCTGCAGTTCCATTCCGACGTGACCCTCATCTGCGACGAAGCTGCGGCAGCCAAAATGCCGCAAGAAGGGCAGCAATGCAGCATTTAGGCATTGAGAACCCAATCGAAAATTTGACCGTGTCAGAGTATGCGATTATACCATTGCAAATGTCCTTGGAAGAAATGTCACTGCAAACTCAATATTATGAAGTAAAATACGGCGATTTTGACGTAAAAATACGTCACTGCTGATGTTTACAAAAGGGAGAAATATGACAAACTAATGGTAACAGATGACGAAATACAAACAAGAATACGTACACTCAAATCATTTGTTATATGTTCAGCTTGGAGAGAATGTCCGGAAGCTACGAAAGCGGTGCCACCTTACGCAGGATGAATTGGCAGCGCGTATTGGGGCCGATCAAAAACGAGTATCCAGAATTGAACGCGGTGAGGCTCGTCCGAACTTGACGCTTTGCCTTAGACTAGCAAATGCGTTCCATGTATCGGTAGATACGCTGCTGGAGGGCGTTGTGGAATATGAAATGGTGCAAACCTTGCTGAACGACACTTCCGAACAGCTTCTTGCACAAGAATTGTTACAAGTTGTAAAACGATATATCAGAGAAGCAGAAAAATAGCGGTGTTCCGGCGAACACCGCTATTTTTAATCCCCGTAGTTTTCGTCCTGAAGCATACGGATGAATCTAACGACCATCCTCTTTTGCTGCTCTGTGCAGGACGCGGCTAGATGCGTAAGCTGCACCAACGTCGGATCAGCTTCGGTCAGCTCCGGATAAAATATCTGGTCGGCGGAAAGGCCGAGGCTGCGCAAGAGCAGCTCCAGCGAGTTCATGCTCGGCCCCTTTTCGCCCAGCTCGATCGCGGAGATCTGTCGGTCACTGACTGTACTTTTTTCAGAAAGCTGCTGCCGGGTCAGCCCCTGCGCTTCGCGGTTTTCCCGCAGGATCTTGCCGATCCGCTCGGAAACCGGCTCATGTAGTTCTACCACCGATAGATCACCTCCGTCGACGATATTCTACATGAAATAGCCTCATCAGAAAATGCTCCAATGGTGGTGAAATACATACACTAATAGCACATATAGAGAATACTCCCGTTTCCGCCATATAAAAAAACGGCGGAATTGGGAGTCTACCTGTGTGAACATAGACACTCCATTTCCGCTGGGAATGGAGTGTCTTATGCGTCAAACGGTGGCATGGAAGCGGCGATGCCGTTTCTTGCGGTGACCAGCCAACCAGCATACTGTAGCGGGGCTTTCAGCCGCAAAAACTGCTGCAGGATGTGACAAGAACCTCGCATACGCGAGATATACACTATCAGATGTAAGAATTAACAGCTATCAGTGCATATCTGCCAGAGAAGGCAGATGTACGCCGATAGCTGTTTTTTATATCCGACCCCGTGCCCCTCCGCTTTTGAAATTTTGGTTCTCTCAAAATTTCAAAAGATTGGAGGAATCCGTAATGGGATTCAACTGTGCACAGGAAAAGGCGAAATTTGACCGTGAATGGCTGCGCCTTCGAAAAGAATACACGGACGCCGGTATGAGCGAAACGGCAATACAGAAGATTTATGACTATGACTGGCATTGTTTCTGCCGCAATCGCGCCTATGAGCGCAGGGCGACACAAATGCCATCGCTGGAAATTGAAAGTCCGGACGATGCGCGTCGGTCTGCATTGTTTCGGAAAAACGAGACACTTTCGGTTTCCTTTGACGAAAGCGCCTTTCCAGATCGTTATGCATGGGTTGACACATTGGAAGATGAGCGATTGCTTCGTGCCATTATAAAATTAAACAAAAGGATTTAGAATTGCTTACCTATGTTACGCTCGAAGGACATGGTCAAGAAGAACTTGCGCGAAGATGGGGGTGTACCCAGGCAGCAGTTGCTATCCGTATGAAAAAAATTAAAAAATTTTTCAAACGACCTTATAAAAAGCCGTTCCCGTGGCCTATGCATTGAGGGGACATTTTCAGTCCGCCTTGTGCAGCTTGAAAAGTACATATCCAGCGACTGAATGACATCAAGCGGATGAGCCTGAAAAGGAACAGCGATACGGAGGATGCGCGAAGACCACCTGTGCAGGAAACTGCATAAAAACGGCCCAATAAGGTGACGAGCGGCACTCATCCATCCAAAAGCAGCTTTGGCAAGCTGCCTGGCAATGATCTCACCTGCGGACAATGGTACTCCTGCCCAGCCACAACGGAACGTAATGGGGGCAGCTCGGAGAGATCCTCGGAGGGGTGCAAAGCCCGTGAGCGGCGCCAGCCGCCATTCGGTTGCTGCCTTGGCTCCGGGAAGAAGCGTCGAACAGGAGCGAGTATCAAAATTTCAAAAGCAGGGGCGGCTCTGCGTTTTACAGAGCCGCCCCGTGGCTAAAGGAGAATCATATGAATCAAACATTGATTTTTTAGGCATCTGCCAGCTACTGAAAGCACTCCGAACGGTCGGTTTTTCTGAGAATGAAATCAAAAAGATCGCACGGCGGATCGCTGTCGAGCTTGGTGCAAATTTCACACTTTATGCTTGATTTTTCTCCGTTTTGGTCATAGCTATTGCGCCACCGGTGTGATAGTGTGTGTTGCTACAGAGGGGGTGAGAATATGGCAAAGAAGCAAACCAACGGAAACCTGGCCTTAGAACAGCAGCGCGTCATTGTAATCCCGGCGCACGATGAGATCATAGCGCGAAAGCTGCGTGTCGCAGCATATGCCCGCGTCAGCTCCTCCAGCGAGGATCAACTCAATTCCTATCGTGTTCAAAACCAATATTATTCCGAACTCATCTCCGGCAATCCGGATTGGGAAATGGTCGACATTTATGCCGACGAGGGTATCACCGGCACGTCGGTCGAAAAACGCGAGGATTTCCAGCGCATGATGCGAGACTGCCGCAAAGGAAAAATCGACCGTATTCTGGTCAAAAGCATTTCCAGATTCGCTCGAAATACGAAAGATTGTCTTGCGGCCATCCGGGAACTCAAGGAACTTGGCGTCAGTGTCCAGTTCGAGGAACAGGGCATCGACACCAGCAAGGTGTCCAGTGAGATTGTCACGGCGATCATGGCATCGCTGGCACAAAAAAAGCAGAGTGAGGCCATATCTGGAAACGTCAAATGGGGCGTTCAAAAACGAATGCAGGATGGAACATTCATTCCATCATATCTACCTTATGGCTATGAAGCTGTAGGCAAAAAGATTTGCATAAATGAAGAACAAGCATTCATTGTAAAAAAAGTTTTCTCCGATTTCCTTGCTGGTCGCAGTACCGAGCAAGTTGCCGCAGATTTACGAACCAACAACATTCCATGTAAAAATGGGCGTGTGCAATGGGATTCTTCGTCTGTGCGTTACATCCTTCGGAACGAAAAATATACTGGAAATTCCAAATGGCAGAAATATTACACCCCGAATACTTTCCCTTTTCATTGCAAAATCAATACCGGAGAAGTTCAATACTACTGGGCAGAGGGAACACATCCGGCAATTATTTCAGATTTGGAATACCAGTTGGCGCAAAAACTGCTGGAAAACAAATCGAACCGAATCGCCAAAAGGCATAACAAAGCATATCCGCTGCGCCAGAGGGTGTATTGCGGATCGTGTGATTCCGTATTTCGCAGAAAGGAAGTCAATGCAACTGTTTACTGGGTATGCTTAGGCCATGACAGAGGACAGAATTGTGACATCTGCCAAGTACCAGAAGATACGATCAATGCAGCTTTCTGCCGTCTGTACTACAAGCTCAAGCATAACGGCAACCCCATCTTCACACAAATGCTCTCCAACCTCCAAAAAATCCGCTACAGCCAGATGCTCTGGAGCGAGGACGTGATCTCTCTCAACAAGAAAATATCCGACACACTCAGTCAGGTTCAATTCCTAGCCCAGCTTCAGCAAGTGGGCGGCGTTGATCCTGATACTTTTATATCTTCCAATAACAAGCTCAGCGAACAGCTCCGCAGGCTGAAACAGGAAAAAGCAAGGCTTCTCGACACTGACAGCGACGAACTTGCAGACCGCACCCGCGATCTCATGGACGCGCTGGAGGACGGGCCGGATTTCCTCGACAGCTTTGATGCGGAGCTGTTCGATGCGCATGTGGAAAAAATCATCGTAGACAGCAACGAGCGCCTACGGTTCCGGCTGAAAAACGGTTTGGAACTGACAGAACAGATTGAAAGGACACGACGCTGATGGGAAATCGGAAGCTGCCGTTCGGGTATCAGATGCGCATGGGCGAGATCGTCCGGAACGAGCCGGAGGCCAAGGCTGTGCAGGATATTTTCCTGCAATATACGCTCGGCGCGTCGCTCAAAGAAATTGCAGAGCAGATGAGCAAAACCGGCCCCACCTATGACAAGGGCAAGAGCTGGAACAAAAAATATGGTTGCTCGAATCTTAGAAAACGCCAAGTACACTGGGGCAGACAGCTATCCGAGATTAGTTGACATAAAATTATTTGAAGCAGCCGCCGAGAAGCGCCAGACCAAGCAGCGCCTGCCGGAGCGGACTCCCGCGCAGAAAGCACTCAAGCGCGTCTGTTTCAAATCGCCTACGCCGGAAATCGAACAGCAGGTCACACACCTGCTCGGCAGGCTGGCAGAGCAGCCGGAGCGCATCATGCAGCCAGAGCGAACCTCCAAACCGACATATACAAATATGCAAGCCGAGCTGGATGACATTCTGAACACCCAGCCGCTCGACGAGGACGCTGCCAGAAGCCTGATCTGCAAGCTGGCACAGGAACAATATGATGCCATTGGTAATGAAGAATATGAAACCGAGCGCCTGCGGCGGCTGTTCGTGGCCTTTGAATGCACGGCAGAACTCAATGCGGAGTTGCTTCAAAGTGCCGTCTCTGCCGTTCTGGTGACACGCCAGGCGGTGCGCTTGCAGTTCAAAAACGGACAGATCATTGGAAAGGACGATTTGGTATGACAGACGAAAAACCGCGCGTCATTATAATCCCACCAAAGCCAGAACTGCAGCAAACGACTACAGTCACAAAGCAGCTTCGCGTCGCGGCGTACTGCCGCGTTTCCACCAAGGAGGAAGAACAGGCCAGCAGCTACGAAGCGCAATGCGAGTATTACACCGACAAAATCATGTCCAACAAGGAATGGACAATGGCTGGCATTTTGCCGACGAAGGCATTACCGGCACGTCTACAAAAAAGCGCACGGAATTCCTGCGGATGATCCGCCAGTGCAAGCAGAAAAAGATCGACCTCATCCTCACAAAGTCCATCCAGCGGTTTGCCCGCAATACGCTCGACTGCATCAATTATACGCGCATCCTCCGGCAGCTTGGCATCGGCGTCCTCTTCGAGAAAGAAAATATCAACTCCCTGCCACCGGACAGCGAATTTATGATCACGATGTACGGCGCAATGGCGCAGTCTGAAAGCGAATCCATCTCCGGCAACATCCGGCGCGGGCGGCAGATGCACGCGAAAGTCGGAACGCTCAAGGTTCCCTGTTACCGGCTTTACGGATATGAAAAAGACACAGAGGGCAAATTCCGCGTCATACCAGAACAGGCAGAGATCGTGCGCGAACTCTACAAGCGATATGAGAGTGGCGCCAGCCTGCGCAATCTGCAAGACTGGCTGGAGGAAAATCAGATCAAAACGGTTCTCGGAGAATCAAAATGGACAACGACATCCATCAAGAGTATCCTGACAAATGAAAAATATTGCGGCGACGTGCTGCTTCAGAAAACATTCCGGACAGATGTGATTAGCAAGAAAGTCATCAAAAACGTCGGTCAGATGGCTCAATACTATATGCCAGACCATCATGAGGCTATCGTCAGTCGGGAGCAGTACAATGCAGTGAAAGCAGAAATGGCCCGCCGGAGCGCCCTGCGCAGCCCATCCAAAACGGCTGTGACAGGACGCTCTTGTTATACAAGCAAATACGCGCTGTCGGACAGGCTTGTGTGCGGCGAGTGCGGAACGCTCTACCGGCGCTGTACATGGACCTCTCTTGGACAAAAATATCCCGTCTGGCGCTGCACCAGCCGCCTGAATTACGGCACAAAATACTGCCATGATTCCCCGACGATCAAGGAAGAACCGCTGCAAGCGGCAATTCTGGCGGCGATCAACTCCGCCATGAGCAATAAACCGGCCCTGCTCGACCTTATCAAGAATGCGGTTTCCTTAGAGCTTCTGCCGGTGCAGGGTCAGACCATGAGCCTTGCCGATATTGAACGGCGGCTGGTGCAGCTCGATGAACGATTCCAGACCTTGCTGGCAGAGGCCATTGATGCCGAAGATATGGAAGCCTGCAATGCGCGGTTCGCAGAAATCCTAGCCGAGCAGACTGCGCTCAAAAAGCAGAAAGAAGAAATCCTGCAAAGCAGCGCCGACGCAGACTGCATCAGCACTCGCATGAAGCAAGCAGAAGAAGCTATAGAGAATACCGCACAGACAATCACAGAATGGAATGAAAACGCCGTCCGGCAGATCGTGGAGCGCGTGACCGTCCTCTCTGCCGACGAGGTGCTGGTACGAATCAAGGGCGGTGCAGAGATCAAGCAGCGTATGGAGTAATTCCAATCGAAAAATGAAACAGGATCTGTTCTGCTGTTAAACAGATCCTGTTTTTGTTCCTACAACCATTTATGCGAATCTAAAGTTAGAATTTATTTTTGTCTAATGCTTATTACAGAAGCGGAGTCATATACAACGGAAGAAATACGATGCCGTCTTCCTCTTTGAAATCGCCGGTATGCAAAACATAAGGGATATGAAGCTGCTCGGCATATTTCGTCTTGAATTTTTTCAGAGAGGACAGCGTATAGTTCTTACTCGACTTCACTTCGATGGGAGAGATGTTGTGGCGGTTGCTGATTTGACTCTTGGCGATCAAAAAATCAATTTCCATGCGAGAGGATGCGTCACTGCGAGAGGAATTGGAATAGAAATAGAGCTTGTGCCCACTCGCAGTCAGCATTTGCGCGACCATGTTCTCCATGACCATGCCCATGTTGACCTCCAGCTTGTCGAGCAGGAGCTTCTTGTAGACCTCACCGGTAACGATGCCGTTTTCGTCAAAGGCATGGCTGATCAAAAGACCGGTATCGCCCATATAGCATTTCAGCAGCGTCCTGTCCCGGTTCAGATTCAAACCAAAGGTCGGCTCTGTGGCATTATAGCAATGATTTACGATCATCGCGTCAGAAAGCCAGAACATGGCGTCCTTGTATTCGTCAAATCGTGCGCCCTGCTTCAAAGACGAGAGCTTAAAATGCTGATTCTGATTCTTCATCTGCGACGGGATCTCGTCATAAATCGCCTCGACCTTCATCTCATAGCCTTTCGCATGCTTGCGGATATCATCACGATAAAGGTTCAGAATACGCCGTTTGACTCGGTCTACCTCGTCAAAGTCATTGTGCTTGACAAATGCATTGACAGCCTGCGGCATTCCGCCAACGATCAGGTATTGCCGGAACAGATCCATCGCCTTGCGATGCAGCGCCTGTCCGAGCGGCGCTTTTTTCCTGTAGCAGTCGCGGATAAAATCCATCATCGTGTCGTTCCCGTTTGCCCACAGGAACTCCTCAAAGTCCAGCGGATACATATCTACATGATCTTCCTCGGACGGAATCAGGATATCCTTTAACATTTTCACGGATGGAAATAAGTGAGCCTGTCTCAATATAGTCGTAGCGTCCATCTGCGACGAGGTATTTAATAGCGCTTCTCGCTCTTGGGAAAAGCTGGACCTCATCAAAAATAATCAGAGATTCCCGCTCGTAGAGCTTGACCCCATAATAGGTCGTCAGCTTCATGAAGAAGGTTTTCAGGTCGACAAGGTCGTGTTCAAACATTTCCTTGACCGGCTGATCGACAAGGTTGAAGTCAATCAGAATATAGGATTTGTATTCCGCCTTGGCAAACGCCTCGACAATATAGCTCTTTCCAACACGCCGAGCGCCCTGCACCAGAAGGGCGCTCTCGCCGCTTCGCTGTTTCCATTGCAGCAATTCCTGATAGATTTTTCTGCGCATAAAGAACCTCCTGATAAAACTGCCCAAACGAGTAATCTCTATAAGAGAATAGCACAAATCAAGAATTTATACAAGCCAGAAGCCGCATAAATCGAGATTTTTAACCGCTATATTTCTGCACAAATCGATCAGATTGGACGTTCGCCTAGTATTTGAAATACTGTTTGTTACATTTGGTGAATAGCTTTTGTCTGAAACCTATGACATGATTGTGAAACAAGAGAAAGGACGATACAAAGATGGCATACCGCGAGATTGAAATTTCAATCCGCAGCGCATACTCGCAGGGCTGGCCGGACGATGCTGCACGGCTTGCATTCCGCGCGGAAATGCGGAAGCTGTTCCGCAACGCAGGCTGGCAGGTTGAAGAAATGCCACTGGACAGCGGTCATTGTGACACGGTGCGAAATGGGAAAGACGCGCTGTACCTGCATTCGACCGTGTTCAGCGGCGTTATGCAGGAAGATCATATTACAGCGCTGCAGCGGCTTTTGGATGAAGCAAATACCTTTCGCACCTTGGAGACACGGCTGTATCGGGAATGTTTTGACTTGACGGATGAGGAATATCGTCAAAGACTGGAAGCGCAGACGGAGCAGATCGACAACGCCATTCTGGACGCCTGCCGAACGAAACGGAGAAACCTGTTCCGCACAGGTCCAGTTGCCGCGCGCATCGGACAGCAGTTCGCAATTCGCCGCTTGACGGACTGGGAACGATCTGGTCCGTACATTGCGGAAGGTTATGTTGGAGAGCGGATTGAACAGCTTATTGCTGATGGCCGGCTGATTACCGCACAGACCCGCTACGGTCAGGGGCTGCGGACAGCGACCGAAGCAGAGCTTGAAATGGCAGAAAACGCAGATCCAATGCAGATGCATTTTTAAGAGGTGAGACGATGATTTACGCAACCGGCGATCTTCATGGAAACAGCCTTCGGTTTCAGCCGCAATACTTTCCAGAGCAATCTGAAATGACAAAGGACGATTACATGATCGTCTGCGGCGATTTCGGCTGTGTCTGGAACGGTGACAAGAGCGACGATCTGCAGCTCGACCGGCTGGAAACCTTGCCGTTTACGATCCTGTTCGTAGACGGCAATCATGAAAACTTCGATGCGCTGAACGAACATCCGTTGGAACAATGGCACGGCGGAAGGGTGAATAAGATCCGTCCGCACGTTATCCACCTGATGCGCGGGCAGGCGTTCGAGCTGCAAGGCTGCACCTTCTTCACGATGGGCGGCGCACAGAGCCACGACATTGGAGACGGCATTCTGGACATGGACAGCCCGGATTTTTACGAACGATATGACAGCTTGCGCCGCAATCACGGTCAGTTTCGCATTGACCATATTTCATGGTGGCAGGAGGAACTTCCGTCCGGCGAAGAATACGCCGAAGCCCGGCAGACGCTGGAGCGGTTGAACTGGAAGGTTGATTACGTCATCACACACTGTGCGCCAACAGCGATTCAGCAGAAGATCAACGCCGATTTCAGAGCAGACAAGCTGACGGAATTCCTGGAATGAAGTCCGCAGCCGCAGCCAGTTCCACTATTGGCTGTTCGGACACTACCACGACAACCGAATTATCGACGAAAAGTACGTCATGCTCTACGAGCAATGGTACGGGTATTATAAAACAGGGCAAAGAAAGACGCGGTCACGGCGACTGCGCTTTTCTTTGCCCTGTTGGACATTTTGAAGGAGGAAACTATGTTATTTGAAATTTCTGAATATTATACAGGTGGGAAAATCCGGCTGAAGCCGCGGGTCGAATTGTATGACACACGCGATTACATGGGGGCGCAAATGCCAGGGCTGGCGATTGTCCTCGACGAAGTGGATCAAAATGAAAATATGACCGAGCAATACGCCGTCCTCACGGTGTCCTTCGGTGAATTCCTCACTTTGAAAAACTGCGCATACATCGATGCCAACAACTGCCCGTTTGCGCCGCAGCTCCTTTCCGACAAAATCGCGCAGGATACTGGTCACAGCAAAATCAGCGGCTATTGCGAATATCCCCTGTGGGTGTTCAAGGAGGACTTCCTGAAGGAAATCGGCGGCGAAAAATACGAACAGTATTCGGAACAGTTCGATGCTTATATGCGCAGAGAGATGTCCGAGGGTGATATGAAAATGGATGAGATGCAGGGGTGGTAAAAATCAAAGAATTCAGGGTAGTTCTTTGAAATTAGTCCCTCGACGAAGGTTGACGAATCTGGTATAATTCTTACAGACAAGTCAACCGACAAGCCATCCACATAACAAATACGAGAGGCATCATAAAATGAGCAGAGAAACAGAAAAGATTCTGAAAGAATTACAGCGTTTCCTGGATTCTCACGCAGACGAGATCAAGAGCGAGGACGACGCGAATGCGCTGGCGGAGCAGTTCCTAGCAGAGTACGACCAGAAGTGTGCTGCGCAGCAGGATCATGCACCCGAAACAGCCGATGATTATCTGGATCTTGCGGAGCAGGCAACATCCAAGAAAAAGCACATGGAATATCTCCGCAAGGCGCTGGAGTTGGAGCCGGACAACCTCGATGCGCGGCTGCAGATGATCACCAGCATAACCGAACATCATTTGGACGAGCAGCGGCTTGCCTTGCAGGAACTGCTGGCGCTGGCAGAGCAACAGATGAAAGAAGCCGGTGCATTTAAAGAGTACACGGGTGAATTCTGGACAGCGCCGGAAACCAGACCGTATATGCGTGTGCGCTATACATACTTCGACGTGCTGATCTCCTGCGGTATGATGCGTCAGGCAATCAGCGAAGGACAGCGCCTGCTGGAGCTGTGCGAAAGCGACGACCTTGGTGTCCGCTATCAGCTGATGCACCTGTACGTCTTTATGGAGGACGAAATGCACGCGCTGGCGCTCCATAAGCAATTTGACTCCTATGAAGAAACACAGATGCTCCTTCCGCTGGCGGTTTTGTATTACAAGCTGAACCAGTTTAACAAGGCGGAGGACTACATCAAACGCCTCTCAAAAGCGAATAAGGATACGAAGAAATTCCTACGGGCAGCAGCGCACGACGAATTGGACGATTACATCGACGAGCTGAATCCCTATGGATACCAGCCATTTACGATGGAAGAACTGCTGGACGAACTGATGAAGTCCAGCTACCTGTTCGATTCCGTGCCGTATTTCTTCGCATGGGCAAACAAAGTCCTTACTGCGAAGTCCGCTTCAAAAAAGAACATCGGAAAACCGCACCTGCTGAATTAAGCGGGCAACAAAAACATACAGCGAAGGCACGACCAAGCGTCGTGCCTTTTGCGTTATCCACGATTACCGTGAGCCATTCAGAAGCGCCGTTGTCCTTGCGTTGACTCCCATAAGCTCCCGCTGTGTCTGCCGATTTGCTTGGCACATGGGCATCAGAAAACTTACAGCCTTTCGGATCTGCTGAAGATCAGAGGAAGTGAGCGCATTCTGATGCAGATGCTCCAAAACGCGGCTATAGGCATCCTTCAAGGATGCAGACACAGCAGGCTGAAAGAAATAAGTTGAGATCAGGCCGCCGATCAGGGCGGCTTCGTTATCGGTGTACTGCATGGCTGCGCTCCCTTCGCAAGAATCAAACGAACGGGGCAATCATACCACAAAATATTGTAGCAGGCTATTCGCAAAACGACGAAATATATGATGCGCGCCTGCAGCTAAAGAGAATAAAAAGCAGTTGAAAGTGGTCTACATTCTGCAAAAGTATGCGCTATACTGCTCCACCGCACAGGCTCCGAAGATAGTGCGTAAGAATCCGCAAAAACTGTGCAGCTGTCGGAGCTGCCATCAGCGGGCAGCAGGTAAGACTACGCAGAAACGCGGCGTTTTTGTGCCAGGAGGCGCAGGCAAACCCGTCAATGTTTCGGACGACCTGAAGCGGATTGGTGTTGTATTGGTCTGCCACTTCGGGATATAGCCGCTGCGATGGCTTTACCAGCCAATGCGGGTTGAGCGCGGCAAGATAGACCGAGTAGGAAAGATGGAAAAATGCGGTGTTGGTTGCAGAGAAACCGAGTCGGTACAACAGATCATATACTTCGACAATGTCTGTTACGGCGTTCATGCTGCATCCGTCCCCTCCAGTGCTTGAACACGATCCATAAACTGTTGAACCAGAGCGCCCTGCGCCTCCGCATCCAGCATGGAAAAGAGAAACAGCAAGGTCGGGGCGGAGGCGGCATATCTCCCGCGCTCCAAATCACTGTATGCGCGGCTGGAAATACGAAGCTGCTCCGCCATGGCCTCCTGAGTCAATGCCTTCTGCTGCCGCAGAGAAGACAATTCTTCGGAAAGAAGCTCTGCGAGCAGCGCCGGGTATGGTTTCATTCTGAAGACCTCCATAGTTTATAATAGATCGACTATGGAGATTCTATGTCGAAATGAAGCACGCTTCCACGAAGTACGCTTCGTGCTCGCCGTTCAAATCTTGTGAAAAAGCCGAGTTGAAGCACACAAAACAGTATTTATTCGCTGAAACAACAGAATATCCAATGCGCACCAGCGCGGAAAGGAGAAGTCATGAACGTCAGAAAACCTGTGGATTACGGCACGATGTACCGGGAATTGACCGCAATTCTTACGCAGAATCTTCCGCAGATGGATGAAGTGTATGCCATCGGCAAGGTCATCAGCCAGCGCCCGGAGAAGGGCGCGGCGGTCGCAGCCGCAGAGTTCTTGCAGGCGAATTTCCCTGACCGCACAGGCTTTTCCCCACGCAACGTGCGCCGGATGCGCGTTTTTTACAAGACCTATGAAAATGACCAAACGCTCCTCCGGCTGGCGATGAAAATCGGCTGGACGCTGAACGTGGTGATCATGGAATCGGAGCTGACAAGAGATGTGCGCAAGTGGTATCTGGAACAGGCGCGGAGCAGAAGTGGTCAAAGAAAGAACTGTTGGAGATTCTCAGTAGCGGTTACGAACCGGGTACGGAAGCAGATCATGAAAACTCTTCTTTGCGTTTTTCTGAGAGCTGCGGTATAATAAATCAGAAAATGAAGGAGCAGCCGTTAAGCCACCTTGCTATTACATTATCGAAAGCCATGCAAGTGCGAACCTTTCGGTCTTCATTCTGGAAGCGACCAAGGAACTGGTTGGATTTGCTGCTTACTGAGATATGCTGGACGGCGTACTGGTTTATATGGAGTATATGGAGAGCGCACCCAGCGGAAATCCGACGATGTCTCGGTCGAGAAAGCACGCCAGTATCGGTGCAGTGTTGCTGGTCTTGGACTTCGCATTCCATACCTGAAAGAGGTCTGACAGATGCAGAATGAAAAATATCTGGAGCTGGACGCACTGGCTGCGCCGAACGGTTATGTCGCGCCTCCGATAAAAGAGAATTTGGCTTACGTTGTCCACTTCCGCAGGACCTGTCAGCGGTATCAGATCGACTTCGCTAAAAGCCGATTCGGACGAACGCGACTTCGTGATCCATATGGCAGAGAAAACATTTTTACAGAAGCGTGCTTGATTTTTGTAGTTGATCGGAGTCACTCCGACAAGATGTGTGTTCATCTATAGTGTAGTGAAAAACACACGTCGCTGCGGACTGCATATCGTCCGCAGCGACTTTTTATGCTTCGCATGAAAAGTCACTTCTCACTCATTTCGTCGCAGCTCCTCCCAAAATCGCAATCGCTGACGCTGGATTGCGATTTTGTTTTTCTAATTTGGCAGTTGATCCATAGTGTACTGAAAAACACTCAGAAATGACCTTTGGATGTCAGATGATCGCGCAAGCGCGTTCATCTCGACAGCAAAGGTCTTTCTTCGTTCAAAATCGTAACCACTTCGTTGGATTGCGATTTTGTTGCTCTAATTGATAATTGATCCATAGTGTTCAGATCATACACGCCGCTATGAGCATCCGGGCTGCAGCCTGCGGTGCGGTCATGCCGGAGCCGGGCGGCTTGCGCATACAGGGTGCAGAGAAGCGTTTCGCAGGAGTGCGATCATTTTAACATATTCTGCTTAAACCCATAGCCTCTTTTTCAAATGCTCCATGAAATTTATCAAATCGTGCACAAAACGACAAAAAGGATTGCCTTATAGGAACGGGATGGATAAGATAGAGATAACCCGAAATAGGAGGCAGGAAAATGGACAAACAGAAGCCGGCCCTTGTGATCATGGCTGCGGGCATGGGCAGCCGCTTTGGCGGCCTCAAGCAGATTGAACCGGTCGATCCGGAGGGGCATATCATAATCGATTTTTCTCTGTTTGATAGCTGGCGTGCGGGGTTCCGCGACGTTGTGTTTATCATCAAGCGCGAGATGGAAGCAGAATTCCGGGCGTGCATTGGCGACCGCATGGAGCGGTATTTCCATGTGTCTTATGTATATCAGGACCTTGACCGTCTGCCGGAGGGCATTGAAATTCCGAAAGGACGGACGAAGCCGTGACCGGGGGACCGGTATGCCGGGAACCGGCGGCTTCGGGTATATGACCTGCGGTTACGCCGTTTCCTTTCTGAACGTCACAACAAACGCGCCCTTTATCTGTGTTGACGTTCCCATGTATGCGCGGCTTTCCACATACGCCATCATACGGTTATACAGTACCACGTAGAAAAGTATGGCAAGCTTACCGCCTAATGTCATGCTGATACCCTCCGTTTTGGAATTCCAGTGTTCCTTCATGATACTGATTCATGCTGCGAAATACCACCATTTTGCACGTTCTAACGGTAAACTGCAGGTTGCATTTTCTGTTTTCGTGACGGTTCCCTGAAATATTCCGGGCGATGAAGCGCCGGGGATCGATGCCGGGCATTTCCCACCGGAGCCTATCGGTATCCCGAACATGGGTGATTCAATTTGCACAGCACACTACTGGCATTCGATATCGGAACCAGCGGCCTGAAGGCCTCGCTGGTCGATAGAAAATCTCAATATTATCCGCAACGTCACAACATCTATCACGCACCACTACCCGAACGGCGGCTGCGAACAGGAGGCCGCCGACTGGTGAATGAGCGCCGTGCGCGCCATGATGATGCTGCGGGAGCTGGTGCCGGTACGTCAAGCGGTGTCAGCGCCATCAGCGTTTCCGGCCATATGCTCGGCTGCCTGCCGATGGACAAGGACGGGCAGGCCTTTGCGCCCCGCCATGATCGCCGATACCCGCGCGCTGGCCATTTCAACGCCCTGCGCGCCAGATTTTGGCCGGGATTATTTCTATGAGATCTGCGGCAACGTCCTTTCGCCCGCATCCACCCTCTGCAAGACGCTCTGGCTGAAGGAGAACGAGCCGGGGCTCTACGCCCGTACACATACCGCATCCTGCAGTCGAAGGATTATCTTGTCTACCGCCTCACGGGCCACATGGAGACGACCGATATGTCCGACGCGTCCCACGGGCTGCTCATGAATCTGGAAACGCGGCAGTACCGCGGAATGTTCCATAACGTCGGGCTGGATCTGGAAAAATTCCCGCAGATCCACACCAGCTGCGAGATCGCGGGCCGGTTGTCGGAGGAAGCGGCGGGCTGCCTCGGTCTGCGTGCGGGCATTCCCGTGTCCGTCGGCGGCGGAGACAGGGCCTGCGCCAATGTCGGCGCAGGCGTGGCAAAGCCGGGCGATTTCTATCTCAGCCTCGGAACCACCGCATGGATCGCCGGTCAGATGGACGCGCCGTTCATCGACCCGCAGCACCGCGTATTCCATATTTACGCGCTCGACGGCCACGGCTGCAACGTCTTCGGCACCGAGCAGTGCGCCCGGACGCTCTGTCTCATGGGCCATGGATCTGTTCGAGGTCGCCTCCGCGCGTGCGTTTGATTCCGCTGCGGCGACCGGTCCGGCAGGCGCGGGCGGCCTTATCTACCTGCCGTATCTGGAGGGCGAGCGCTCTCCCGTCTTCGACGCGCAGGCGCAGGGTGTTTTTCTTCGGTATGAACACCACGCACAAGCGGGAGCACGGCCTGCAGCCTTCCTGGGCGTCATGCGCGCCGATCGAGGAGCTGCGTGGCCTGCGAAGCTCTGAGCCAGATCCTCGACACCTTCTCCGACGCGAAAGCAGCCAGATCGAGGCGTGGCTCCGCATGAGCGGCGCGAACCCGACCTGGCGGCGGCGGGGCCAAGCCTCGCGTCTCTTCGTTGTAGGGGCGGACGATCACAGTGCTTTTCTGCCGATGCATTTTGGGGCCGACAATTCGTCGGACGCAACGTTTTTCACGATGCTTAGCGTCTTCGACGTTCTCCGACCGATGCAGCCATGGAAGCGCTAAGCCTAACGCCGTGTCCGCCGGCGGCAGCGGGCCGCCAACGCGGCCTCGATGCCCTTGTGGATCTCGTGCGTCCCGTTTTGCCGTAGGGCAGGCACGAACCCTGAAATACAACGTGCAGCGAGCAGTCTTCAGGACGATAAAAGTCCTGGTAGCGCAGCGCATACGCCGTCAGATACGGGCAGTGGCAGTGCACAACGGCGTTCACGTCCGGCCTCGTCCGGTAGACGGCCTCGTGCAGCAGATATTCGCTCGACCGCTTCCCGCGCCCGCCGATCTGCGTGCCGCTTTCGTCCATGACGCTAATATCCTCTTTTTGAAGCAGCAGCTTCATCCGCCCGGACGGCGTGATATATGTCAGACCGGTTTCCCGGTCAATCATGGAGGCATTGCCCTCCAACGCGGTCAAGGCGCTTTTGCTCGAGAATATTGGCGAAAATGCAAGCTGCTGTGCGTAGTCCATTGCGGCATCTCCTAAAATAAAAAATCAACGCACATATTTTATTGCCTTTGCTGCCCGAAGTCAACGGGCGGCCCGATCAAACAGGAGGTATTTGAACCATGCTGAAAAACATTCCCCCCATCCTTTCCCCGGAACTTCTGAAGGTTTTGGCTGAAATGGGCCACGGCGACCGCATCTGCATCGGCGACGGCAATTTCGGCGCTTCTATGGCCAGCCCAATAACTGCGTCTTCCTCCGCGCCGATGAATACGGCGTGCCCGAACTGCTCGACGCGATTTTGCAGCCCGCTTGACGAGTATGTTGAGCATCCCGTCATGATTATGCAGGTAGCCGAGAAGGACAAGGGCATGGAGATCCCCATCTGGGATGAATACAAGAAGATCGTCGCCAAATACGATGCGCGCGTGGCGAAGCCGCCTTCGGCAGCTATGAGCGCTTTCGAGTTCTACGACGAGGCCCGCAAGACCTACTGCATCCTACAGTCTGGCGAGACTGCAATCTACGCCAATGTAATTTTGCAGAAGGGCGTTATTAAGCAAGCTAAGAAAGAAGCCCCGGCCCCGGCCGGGGCTGCTGCACTTCTGTATTATTTCTTCCCCGCGTTGACCTGCTCCAGATTGTGCTGGCGGCGGTTGGGACGGCTTCGTCCATCGGGTGGATCTCACCTGCAGCCTGCAGGGCCATTTTGGTCAGCAGCGGACCGACCAGTTCGTAGATCAGAATGGCGAACAGCGTAATATTGCGGATCAGATCGCCCTCTGCGCCGAGCGAACGCGCTGTTACGCACATACCGAGCGCCACGCCCGCCTGCGGCAGCAGCGTAATGCCGAGGTGCTTGCAGATCTGCGGCTCACATTTCATGAGCTTTGCAGAATGCGCGCCGAGATATTTGCCGAGCGAGCGCATCAAAATATACACAACGCCGATGAGAACGATCATCCCCTCCTTGAACACGCCGAGATCCAGTCCAGCGCCGGAGATGACGAAGAACGCCGCGAACAGCGGACTGGTCCAGCGGTCGGCCTTGGCCATGATCTCTTCGGACAGCGGGCAGAGATTACAGAAAATCGTGCCGAGCATCATGCACGTCAGAAGCGAGGAGAAGCCGATCGTGACCGGGCCGATCTGGAACTCGCCATGGCGAGCGCCGAGGTCAGGAAGACGAAGGCGATGGTCATGTTCAGCCGGTTGGTATTGGAATTGAAGAGCTTTTCGAGCTGCGTGAGCAGCCAGCCCATAACTGCGCCGAGCAGCAGCGAGCAGACGATTTCGAGCAGCGGATCAACGACAATTGAGATTATGTCGAACGAGCCGGTATTGAGCGCCTTCGCAATACCGAACGACGCCGCGAACACGACCAGACCGACCGCGTCATCCAGCGCAACGATCGGCAGCAGCAGATCGACCAGCGGGCCCTTTGCCTTATACTGCCGCACGACCATCAGCGTCGCCGCCGGAGCAGTCGCCGTCGCGATGGCGCCAAGGGTAATGGCCTGCGCAACAGAGAGTTTCCCGTTTGTGAGCAGGCAGACTGCAATCAAGGCGATATCGACCAGGAAGGTTGCGGTCAGCGCCTGCAGAATACCGACCACAAGCGCCTGCTTGCCGGTCTTTAAGCTCGGAGACGCGGAACTCGCTGCCGATGGAAAACGCGATGAAGCCAAGCGCAACATCGGAAATCAAGGACAGGCTCTCAACATCCGCCATGGTCGGGAAGCCGAGCCCCTGAATCCCCAGAAGCCCCAGACAGTACGGGCCCATCAACACGCCGGCGACCAGATACGCCGTCACGGACGCCAGCTTCAGCGGTTTTGCGACACGGGTCATCAGAAGCCCCGCCAGCACTGCAACAGAAAGCGACAATAAAATTCTCATACTTCTTCCTTCATTTCATAGAT
>VOFG01004237.1_pt1 | contig 55131 bp, 93 predicted proteins | sample 5384171 | NCBI WGS metagenome assembly VOFG01 (sample SAMN12384726, study PRJNA508395) | human gut metagenome | isolation source: healthy gut F | host: Homo sapiens
TGGATATGCTTCTAATACATATCGATCATACAGTAATGTATAAATTCCCCAAAGCCAGAGATTCCCCAAATCAGTAAAAAAGAACAAGCTTTAACAAGATGTTAAAAAACAAGTTTTATCATTAATCTATGTTTATTCACTCTTTCAACCACTCTAGTACTATTCATAAATATCACGGCTCATCATCATAAGGAATACCATATGCTTTTTTTATACATCAAATTAGGCAATTTATATTTTTCATCACCAAATTCAGCAGGTAGAATCATAGCTTTTAGATTTTCTGCATAGATTCGTTGTTGGCGAGTCTGTCCATTATTGTAATAGGTACCGCCATCATTAACGGTTCCAGTGATACCTGAGTTTCCCTGTTTTGCACGCCAAATAGAGATATATGGCGTCTTATCACCTTGTTTTAAACTTTTTATCATGAACATTAATCAAATGGCGCAAAGAACGATCCATTTGGTAATCGTATTGTACTGAAAGTCCTTGAATCATATTAGCAGCAGGCATAGAAACATAGATGACTGCTTCGATACGACGATGACCATTCGGTGCCGTTACAGACTTAACAGATGAAAGGTCCCATATTTTCCATCCCCTCGTCCAGAGTCAGCACTCGAATCGATGTGTTCAAATCGCTCTGAGTTTAATAAGTCAGCCTGTGATACGGCTTGTCCTTGCATCGGTGCTATGAGACAGCCTAATAACCATAGAAAACATAAATATATTCGTTTCATTATCCACCTCACTGTACCACAATATCATCAAAGTGTTGCTGATACACGGACATAAACATAGTATCTGCTAAATCATACATAATAGATTATTACGATTAACTGGGAACTTACGCGTATCCTCTTCACATAATGCATTCTACTTTGTCGCCCCATCAAAGGTATACTTCGCCACATCAACCTCTGTCATATATAAACCAGACTTGCTTTCACTAGCCTCAATCAATGCAATCATGGACGGACTTGGATTCATCGTGCGAGACGAACGAATCAAGCGTAGCCAATGAGTAATTCGTATCATATCTACAGTAAGCTGTTTCTCTTGAATCCCAACCCATAGGGATGCAACCGTAGCTATATAATAGATTCCACGCAATGTGTACTGTGGCGGTGCATAGTGCAAAGGCTCTATAGAATAAGTATTTAGGTAAACGTAGATGCCACCTCTTTTGTAACAGGGTTACTAAACTCATGGTGATGAACCAATTTAAACTGCGGCGATGTCTGTAACTCTTGTAATGTAATTGCCTCTGTAGGCATGGTAAAAACTAGCAACACAAAAGCTAGCATTAAAATACGTCGAATCATAAAACCTCTCTCAACATAAATAAGCACAACCCTATTAGCATAAGTATACTATGCAAATAAGGCTGTGCCTATAATTTATAAAATATATACTATCTTATTTTTGCAGTGCCAATTTAATTTCTTGAAGTTCAGCACGTAAATCCGCATTATCAGCTTGTAAGTCCTAATTTGTTGTGTCATTTCAAAGCGGCTCATTTTTAAGCTAGGTCTTGGTATCCTAATTTGAAAGATGCACCAAGATTGAAGGTACTTTCACTACCTAAAGCAACGCCAAGATGAACCATCGTATTTTCATTTGGTTGATAGGAGGTACCAATAGCGCCAGCCGTTGTATTTTTTATAATGTCCTACGCTAGTCGCAAAGGACCATTTATCATTTGGATTGTAGTCCAAGTAATGCAAGCCAGATAAAGCAGCTGACACAGCACCAGCTTTGTTAATTTGGCTGCCTACGTTCCCCATAATATTGCTAACATTAACATTCGCAGTAGCTGCGCGCAATTGACGAACGTTAACAGCATCTGTATCTGCTTGACCATCGTCTACATTTTCAATTTTTCATATCCCCTGCATGAATACCCGCTTCTGCATCATACGTAAGATTAATGCCATCTGGTCGACCATCACTAATAGTTATACCCGTCGGTTTAACTTTGTGTAGCATGTACTTTCACAGTAATTTGGATCCGTCCCTGGCACAATAGAGTTAACGGCCCCCACATCAACGATGTTCAATCCATTGTCATCAAAATCCATACTAGTATTGTGATTCGACATAGATAACGTGCCCGGTTTAATAATGACACGTTCATTACTACCATCTGAAACTCATCATTAATCCAAAACTGCTTTTAAAGAAATAGTAGTACCATAAAACGATTATTTGATGACATACTGCCGATAGTAATCGTATCAGTTCCAACATTCACTGGTGCGCCCCCATAACATTCACACTCAAAACAGACAAAATTCCCGTTAACACTAATAATCTCGCTTATTCATGATAACTCTCCCTCTAACCTACAGGATCTAACTCACACAAATAACCCTTTTAGAAAACCAGGATTCCAGATTTACTTATGAATATAGATAAATACTGAAAGAAATTTCATATTCCCAATATAATTTCATTATAAGCACTACTTATTTTACGTCAACGATTAATATGTTTTCATTCTTTATTCATTTGTTTCTTTCATTCTCACTCCATAATAAATAAGGTAATAAGTTATATTTTTTACATCCTTATGGTGCACATTACTATTTCCATGTCATAATCACATGTTGGTACGTGAATCAATACAACCTTGATTCTGTATATTTATTGAATACAAAAGATAAACCTTGTTGTGATACCCTACGTATTCCCCACATAGTACCCTGTATATTTATGTATATCCATGATAGATATTCCATATGGTTTGCTGGTCGTCCCCATTCAGTATCCTCAAGAAGCGGATATTTAAAACATTTATTTCGCTTTGTCATACCTACTATAGCCCCTTTATTAGTTGCATAGTCAGATTTTGTAATATATATATCGTGCTCGGTTGTGTACGCAAATGAAACATAGTGAAAAATAACCGATTGGTTGCAGAGATATACATATCATGAAGAAATAACGATTATTTGCTAGCCTAGAAGGAATAAGGTAATAGTTTAAATAAGAATATCATGATTGATTAAAATCCCTAAACGGATAATCATAATGATTTTATAAACGCATAAGCCCCATCCCTTCAAAAAAAAAGAGAACTTAACAAGGTTTAACTAAATAAGTCTATTATAGAACGAACTAATATACGATACAATAAGGAACGAATAATAGAAATATATAGATAAATACAAAACTCCTATCGGTGAAAACCAATAGGAGTTTTCTTATTTTCCCACTACATCATCAAATTGTACGCCATACATCTGTTCATACAGTCGATTAGCCAAGAGGTATCCTGCAAAGCCAAAGTCTACAGGGGCCGTTGCCATTCGTCTATCACTTGCTTCACTTTGTGTGTCATATCGGTTTCCATCTATATGGAACACTTTAAAATCAACAATAGTAGATGAAATTCCTGAATTCTTTTGTTTAGACAACCATAGATCTTTATACGATGCTAATTGATGAGCCTCCAATTTCTTAATTAAATTGGCAAAGGGACTGCTTTTGTATTAAAGGTATAAAGAACTTGCTTTTCTTGAATCGTGTCACCAGCAGGCATGAGCACATACTGCGTGACAGCAATTTGCTTGGAGCCATTCGGTCCGTTAGAGGCCTTGATGGAATCCTTATCTATATAGGTGCCATCACCATTGCCGCTTTCACCAAAGCCACGAAGCATTTCATAGTGGCTAGTATTTTGTAATTCCTGCATAGACATGCTGTACGGGCACCACACAAGACAGCACCAATGCCATTGCTATATATAATACTTTCATCATCCGCCTCATTTCACCACCACATCTTCAAAATGCATCCGGTACGCTTCATAGAATAACGTATCTGCTATATTATAACGCGTCGTATTCGGTGCCGTGCGCAAAAATAGCACGCGTTGAGGCTTTCACCTGAATCGGCAGCGACTGTCCATCAAAGGAGAATATTTCCCCAATGGTTCCTCGGTGCCCGTCATACCTGTTTTCGTTTGTGCCGCATCAATAACCGTCGTCAACGAGGTGCCGGCTTGTTTTGCATGATATACCTGACTCGCCAGCGACAAACGAGTGTCATAGGAAACAATCCAGGAATCACTAAAATAACATGTTTCCGCGGCGATTGGTACGCATTGTATACCGTAGCCTTTAATTTTATACATAGGTGGTGCATACTCTAATACCTCTATGGAACGCGTATCTAAATACCACGTAGTATGCTCATCCGCATTAGGAACATCAGGCGTTACCTCAGCAACTACCTTAAACTGCGGTGATGACTTGAGCTCCTGTATTGAAATCGCTTGACTATGCATAGTAAAGGCTACCATCAGCGCCATCATCATGAAAAATCGCCGTAACATATATCTCTCCTTAAGACTCATAAACTATCATGTAAACTATACTTATTATACATCATATATGTAAGCTCAAATATCTATAAAACTAATATAACGGTACTCATTTATCACAATTTGACGATATACAACTTTGTTCCTATAATATAAATAGATAGTCAGACGAGTGGAAACGTCGGGCGCATCTCGAAAATCAAAATACTTGGAAATGGCCTTTCTGTTTACTTAGCTACCATGCGGTAACGGAGGGCTATTTGCTTTTTGTAAGGCAAATAAGGGCTACCAAGGCTCCAAAAGCAATGACAATAGCCAGTACTTGTAAGAGGAGTATGATTATTTCATAATCACTCATAGACTTATCCCTCCCTTCGATGACGAAGAGAGGCCCAACCTCGTCTAACTATCCTAGTCTTATTATATGACGAACTAATATACGATACAATAAGGAACGAATAATAGAGATATACAGATAAACACTGAAAAGACCGCACCCCAAGGTACGGTCTTTTTTCTTATTTCTTTAGCTTCTTTTCTATCTTGCTTCTTAACTGGTTAGCGTTTTTTAAAGTCTAAATATTCCATCATATTGCGTAACTTTAGATGATTGTATTTAGTTTTACTATCTTTATACGACAATACCATAACATAGGAGTATTCATTATCTTGTATCAAATGGAGTATACGTGATAGCTTACCAGGGTTGTATTGATCCATGATATAGGTAGGAACACCATTATTCAACACCATCGCAGATTGATTGGTACATTTTGTAACAATAATTTAGAGGATCTATAAATAATATCGTTAAAAACACGTTTAGGATATGCAACCATTGGATGATCTTTTATCTGTATAGGACCTCTTGTTACAACCAGCCGCATGTCTGGCCCTACATATACACGACCTTCTGCATGTGGCCCCTCTTTTTCATTTCTGATTGTAACTGCATACCCTTAGGCAAGCGATATGTTACATTCCCCCATGTAACAGCATCACTTGTACCATCTACATCATCTATTGGCTGTAGTGATGGTATTACAAAATTAGCCATTGTACTCTCTACCTTAGTAGTAATTGGGTGATTTATATGGCCAAGCGCTGCCACATAATTGTGGTTTGGTTGTTTATCAAACGTAACAGCAGCCAACATTAAAGGCGTATTCTCACCATAATATTTATCTGTTATACCCAATACCTTTCGTAATACCAGGATAATTAAACGCACCTTTTGTTTAGCCGATTTATAGGCTGCATCATCTACAAAGCTTTCACTAAAACTAACAAGCCCAGTAATAGCACTGTTTTCACCGGCAAAAGAAGCTATCCCATCCTTCTTATGAGATTCCTTATAAAAACTTCCAGTAACACCAATAGGCACGGTCATTTTAGCCCGATGCTCACCTTCGTGTAGCAAGATAACCGTAGATTCATGAGAAGATATATCCATAGATTTATCATGTGCTTTTTTCCAACGTTCTGCGTCTTCTACATTCCTTTTTATTCTCTTGAACCTGCTTATCTAACATTTCATATATGTGCTTGCGCGCTAAAATAATTGCACTCGCATTAGCATTCAGAGCTTCACCATAACGATAGTTCTGATACGCATTATCTGAATACTTGCATCAGCCCCTGGTACAGGCGGCTGTCCTTCAGGCACAGTATATTGCGCTGCATCAATAGGCATGGTGAAAGCTACTGTCACAGCCAAGCTCAACAAAGTACTTTTTAGTTTCATACAACACCTCTCAAACAATAAGAAAGCACGTTCTCTCATTAGTATAAGTATACTATATCCTCGAGAACGTGCCTATGTATGGTCCAAGCGTAAAAAGCTTAGCTATTATATAACTTATGTGACTATTATAAATACTACAATTACTGTAATTTTTGTAACGCTGCTTTAATTTCGTTTACTTCAGCCCGTAGTTCTTCGTTGTCTGCACGCAGTGATGCATTATCGGCTTGTAGGTCTTTGATTTGTTTCGCCATTTCAAAGCGGCTTGTTTTGAGTGTCGGATCTTGTTCGCCCACTTTGAAAGAAGCACCGATGTTAAACATGCTTTCACCACCAACGGTAACGCCAGCGTGAACCATGGAGTTTTCGTTTGGCTGATAGGACGCACCGATAGCACCAGCGGTGGGTGTTTATAGTGGCCCAAGCTAGTGGCAAGGACCATTTATCGTTTGGATTGTAGTCGAGATAATGGAGGCCCGCTAGTGCCGCAGAGGCAGCGCCAACCTTGGACACCTGACGATCCGTATAGGACTTGGCGTTATTAAGCACCTTGTCACCAATGTTAACCGTGTTATTTTCGAGCGTAGAAATGCGATTCGTATTATTGTCCACCTGCGTTTTCACTTCGTGCAACTGACTGCCGTTGATAGCGTCAGTAGACGTTTTGGAAACCTCGCCCTTGGACACATTCACGATTTTATTATTCCCATTATCTAGGCCTTTGTTAGTGAGAGACACCGTTTTCTCATTATCATGGTCCCCATCGGTAGTCGTGATGGTCACTCCGTTATACCCATAATTCGTATTGTATTCAGTGCTGTTCTCATTATCATAGTGCACAATCTTCGTGCCATCTGTACTGAGATCAGACTTATCACCACTTTGTACATTGCTCATGGTAAAAGTTTTAGGCTCCATCTGAGCCATGTATTTATTTTCTTTTCGATCGAGGATGGCCAAACCATAATCCTCTAACCAAACGAGCTCATGAGTGCCGTTATACATATCAAAGTAACCCGCACCAATGCGCGAATGACGATCATCAGGATGGCCAGCATTCTCTTCTACCGTATCACTAATAGATATACCATCAGATTCGATGCGAATACCATGGTTAATATCACCACCAGAACCTATAAACGTCCCTTGGTATGTAGGATAATTCGTCATCGAAATTTCATAATTCGTAGAACCATCCGCATTCGTACTCCTATTAACTAACAAATTCTCACTATTCGTGGAAACAGTAGAATCCGCATGGACCGTTAAACCATTTGCACACAATACAGACAAAATACCTGCTAACACTAAACGCTTCTTATTCATTATAACTCCCCTTATATTTACAGCTGGAACCCTATCCATACAAACCCTATATTGCATGAACCAAATAATACATAACTATTGCTGCTTTAATTACTATAAACAGTCAATGAAACCTTATTGCTATCAAAGAATATGTATTCACCATGACCAATAGGGAATACACCTTTGAATGTATTCTTTGAAAGCTCAGATGGCATTCGATTAAATTGATAGAAGTTATAGTAATCAATCATAGATGAATCGATACCCAATCCAGATTTGTCAAAATGAGCATTTTTACCAGTAAGCGTAATAACTGTAACCATATTATGATCAAGGCCAACACTAAGACCTAAATCCATATATTTTAATGTCTCACGTCCACGAACATCACTGGAACTTGGAGCACCAAGTAGATCAATTACCGGTTGGCGAGTCATTCCTAAATGCACCCCACGAACAGATTCAAAATAATCCTTTGTACCCGATTAGTTAATTGGTATTCTTTTTATTCATAATCAAGGTCTTATGCTCACCATTCCCCAACCACTCTAGATGAATAGCTTTTTCTACCTTGAGCCTCTTGAATAATAAAAACACCGGCTCCAGGATAACCACCTACAAAATCTGTACCATCCACAATACGGCAACCATTAATATATCCATTGGAAATGCTTAATACCTTATTGCCACTAGCATCATACCAGTCACCTGCAACCTTTTGAGAAGCACGAATAACTAAATCTAATGGCATTTGAGCTGCTTTAACAGTTAAAGTAGGAAATAAACACATAATACTAAAACACATGAATATAAATAATCTCAATGTTAATTTCATATTAACTACCCCATTGTATACAAAAATACAGCACATACCACACATTAGTTATCAATACTATACTACATACAGTTAAACAAATAATTATAAATATAAAACCCTTTTATAAAATGAAGTTAAAATGAAAAAATATATTTACTTGCAATTTGATCTCTACCGCAAAGTATGATCTAATATTTATAAGAAAAGTATTTATTGTATACGGGGGTAGTAATATGGGGATTATTAACTCAAATCTAACAAAGCTAGGTTCTTTTTAGGGAATGAAAAATTGTATATTCCAGAATATCAGCGGGGCTATTCTTGGGAAGAGACTCAGCTAGATGACTTTTGGCTAGACTTAGAACAAATTTACGAAGAGAATACACATGATGAACATTTTCTTGGACAAGTTGTTATTCACAAAAATAAGGAAGATGGTAAACGCTATATTATTGATGGCCAGCAACGTATCTCAACCACAATTATCTTCCTAGATATCTTGCGAACAAAATTTAAAGAGATTGCCGAATCAACAAATAATAATGATGCCAATGACGACTCCGAGGATATTAATGCTAAATATATTGGCCGCATATCTGAAAGTAAACGAGAACAATATTTATCTATGGGTGGTGTTGATAAAGAGTTCTTCTTTGAATATGTGCAAAAACGTGGAGCCATTGATTACCCTGACAAAAAATTTGATAAAAAAGAAACTTAAACCATCTAACTATAACATCTTCTATGCGAGCAAATTCTTTAATGGAAAGGTAAATGAATTCCTTGAAAAGAATGACTCTAATCAATACAAAGCACTAAACAAACTATATCAAGCCTTAATTAATCAGTTTATCCTTATGACTGTTGAAACTGATGATATCAATGAAGCGTATATAATCTTCGAATCACTCAACGCTCGTGGTAAAGCACTAGAAACCGCAGACTTATTAAAGAATCATATTCTTCGCATGGCACAAAATGATTTACCTAGTGCTACTGAAACCTGGAATACTATTATTGATAATCTTGATAATATAGATCCAACAAAATTTATTCGCTACTATTGGAACAGTACAAAGCGCTTTGCACGAGAAAAAGATTTATTCAAAGCATTACGTACAGATATAACATCACAATCTGATGTTAATACATTATTAGCAAATCTACGCTCTTTATCTAAGGTATGTGCAGCTATACTACACCCTGACGATAACAAGGACTTTGATTTAACTGAGCTGAACGAACGCCTTATTGAGATGCAGAAACTAGATGCATCCTCATATATTCCTATAATCTTTGCGCTAAGACTACAAAACTACTCTGAAGAAGATATAAATGAGGTTTTAAAAGCGATAGAAACACTAGTAGTTCGTAACTTTGTAGTTTCAGGACTTGTTGCCAATAAGTATGAGCTTGTATTTGCACAAATCGCTAGAAGTATTAGCGATAAGACTTGGCCACCTAATAGTGATAGTGCATCCAATAAAAACCAACAAAAGATGATATCCTAAAAAAACTATATTCTCTTATGGTATCAGATGAGGAGTTCATCAATAACTTCAAAATTTTCAACTCCAAGAAAAATGCAGTTATTCGCTATTTACTTCGTAAAATTAATAACTTTGACATTAATGAAACAAAAATTGTAGATGACTCGAAATCGTGTTCATGTTGAGCATATTCTTCCCTAAAAAGATCAATGATGAGTGGATCAACTTCAATGATGAAGACCACGAAACATACCTATGGCGTTTAGGTAACTTAACTCTATTAGGCCAAGAATATAACAACAGAGCTAAGAACAAAGGCTTTGATAAAAGAAAGAAATCTATAAGAAATCTGAAATTAAAATGACTCGTGACCTTGTCTCCATTGATGATTGGACTACTTTTACAATCGTAAAACGACAAGAAGACTTTGCTGAAATAGCACTAAAAATTTGGCCTCGGAATTAAATTTTCTATATATAGCTTAAATAATATTTTAAAAACATACAAAATGGGCTGTAACAGAATGCGGTTTTACCGCATTCTAGTTGCAGTCCCTTCTTGAATATATTTAAGTGTTTGAGACAAATTATTTATTTATGATCACCTTATTTTTTGTCTTCCCGTATTATATTTTTCTCCCTATAGTTCCTCTCTCTTTCTCTCCCCTACTAGTTTATTTCTTCCCCCTTCTAGTTCGTCTCTCCCCTAGTGTTTTATCTCGTTAGGTCTCTCCAGGCAATAAATAGTTCGGCCACGACTTGTGGGTTTTGGCTGAGTTTGATGCGGGCTAGCATTTTGCGCACGTAGTTGCAGTGTTCTATCATCGCTTCGTTCAGTTTGTGTTTAACGTGACGCGGGGATTGGTACACCAAAATCGGTGCGAAGTTCCCCACGTGAATATAGCTCGTATCGGGTTCCGGGACCTTCCGTAACGATATATTCATAGGGTATAGCCACGTTAAAGAGGCCGTACACCACGTCTTTGCCGATAGGGCGCCGACATTTGATATGGGCAAAGGTCAGATGCGGACCATAGGTCTTAGGCGATGTATAGCTACTACGCCGACCGTCGCTGGTCATAATGTAATTGGGCCTCAACCCTTCCTGTAGCGCCAGCTCCCGCGTAATGGTGCGCATCGGCAGACAGACCAGTTCTTCACGGCCATCTACGAAATAGCACATCGTGCTGTCCCCGCCGCCAGGTTCATAGGTAGGAATAAAACAAACAATATGATTCTTCGGATTCGTATAGATCAAATCCAAATTCTCTCCCTTAGATAGCCGAGCGGCCATCATATCTGTTAATTCATCATGTGTTATCATAGGAATTCTCTCCCCTCAACTTAGGAACATTCCTTTCAACAATACAATGAACACGTGTTCTGTGAAAGCAGATTCGCATGCTTTAATCTGCTGTTGGTTTAATTGTATATCACACTGTATAATTTGTAAATATATACACAAAACTATAGAAATTTATGTAAAATTAAAGACTTTAAGATCTTGTAAAAGTAATATATACCTATATGTGTCATTATTTTCTCATTTAAATTGAGAATTGCATATTTTATGTATATCTGTTAATCGCAATTAACGTAAATATGCAATAATCAGAATATAAATAAGAAATTAAATTATATTAACACATATCATTTAATACAAACTTGACTCTAACAGACTAACAGTCATATGTTTACACTACATATTCTAATCGATTCAGAGTCATAAGAATCTCATATGTATATAACTCTAATACGTGTATAGCTCTAATGGCTGTATAGTCCTAGTGCATTCATACTAGTGTACTCGTAGTTTCTTAAAGTCTGTCGTCAAGTATCTGCGCAGCTTCCGCAGGGCTCGTTCATGACGTCTTTGGATAGCTTGGCGGCTACAGTTCAGCTCTTCACTGACGGATACGAGGCTTTTACATTCCCCATATACACGGCGCAAAAGGTCACGCTGATCTGGAGACAGTCTGCCTAACGCCCATACGAGACGTGCTCGTAAGTCGTTGCTCCTCATCGGCTGTCATGATTATGTCTGCTATATTTTCTCCAGATGCAAAGATATCCATACCAACGGCTACCTCACCATCATCGGTGATGCGGTCTGGTATATGAATCTCACGATGATTACGTAACCGTTCTCGTTTCCAATACCGCATATAACCATATCTAATGCCAGCTTTCACAAAGCCAGGGGAACGGTACAGCCCTTTTCAAATCAAAACTATAAATCGATTCCAATAGGATGGCCCACAGATAGCTCTCTAGGTCTTCACGGAACTCGCGGTTCCCCGTCTTATTCGTATAGTGTAAGATGAGTGGTCGATACCTGCGACAGAGCTCGATTTGAGCCGCATCATGGCGCAACTCATCAGCGGACCAGGGCTGATATCCAACCGTTTGAATCCGCATATTCGGATTTTGACAAATCGACACGAGACTCTTATCCGATAAGGAGGTTAATACCTGATGCCCACAAATGAGGGTCTGTAATTTCAACTCCTCTGGCACCTTGTACTTTGGTTCCTTAGAAAGTACTTCGTTAGAAGTTTTTCCGCAGGTGATAGCTCCTCAGATTGTGCTTTTTAGATTGTACTTTTTAGATTGTCCTTTTTCAGATACTGATTTTCTAGTAACTAATTTCTCCGATTGTAAGCTTGCAGTTTTAATACAGGTTCGTTGTACTAATGGTTCTTCATTTGTGTATAACATAAATCCCCTTTCCTGCCATGGCATAGCGCTTATCTACACAATAACGTGGATCGGAGATTTTGACAAATTGGCAATTCTTTTGAATTCCGTCATATTCTGTTACGATTTAGCATTAATTTCTATCTCTGAAAGGACATAACTATACACCTAGATAGGTAATTGCTGAAAATAAATAAACAACACAAAAAAGACACCACAGAGGAAGTATGGTGTCTTTTTTAGAATAATGTATCTGATTAAATTGCAATACAAGACGCTTCCACAAAGTCTTTCAGTTGTGGTTTTACGTAGGTTTGGTACACGTCTGCACCGTTGCCACGCACGATCTCGCCCCAGTATTTATACACATAGCGGTACCAGAAATGGAACATGCTATTTGTGAAGTGGTAGTCAGCGTACTTCGCTGGTCCACGGCTTTTCTCTTGGATACGACCTACGAGACCCATCGCCATGAGGTCATTTAAACGAGATGTAAAGGTGCCGCTTTTAATTTGGCTAGCTTGTAAAAGCTCCACATAGTATGGTCTTTCAAGTGTAGCAAGGCCAGATAAGATCGCATTAGCACCTGTTATATTTTTCATATCTCGATGTAAGATATGTTGCGTTTCTTCAAAGAGTGCGCCCGATACAGAGAAGAACAAATTAATGATATTCGTATCGATGCTTTCACCATTATCAAAGTACTGCACATACGCAGGCAGACCGCCTGTTACGGCGAATACGGTACGCAAGTCATCCTTCGCATAGTGAAGGCCCAAAGGATTTCATGTCCACCAAGGAGAACGGTTTCACCTCGAAATATTCCGACACATAAGGACCAATCAAGCTGCGATCGCCAATGATGCGACCATCGAGCTGTTCTAAACCATTGGCCATCAAAATGATGTTCAACTGGCTCGTTTCTTTATAGGTATCTAACAAATCACGCAAGTGTATGGGGAACTGAGGTACAGCCTCCACCAAGGAAGGGTAATCATCAATCACCACAGTCTGAGGCGTTTTCACACTGCTTTCAAATAGACCCTCAAAAGCCTCTTGCAAGTTAGTGATCGGTTCGAATTTGTCCTGCTCATCGGTAGGAACAAAACGTGCCTCAAGAGCTCGATTCATATCGGCTACATGGATTGCTTCATTAGCCATGCGACCCGCCAAGTATAACGCCTTATGACGGCGCACAAGCTGGGAAGCCACATAGGATTTGCCACTGCGATGCGGACCATACACAACACACAAACTCATTTGATTCATCGCAATACGGGACTGGATACTCTCAATAATTTCAGCACGTCCCACAAAATTCATATACTCTCACCTCCAACATTCTATGGAGATTATTATATCATAAATTTAAAACAAATATAAACTTATTTTCATATTATTAACATGACTTTTTATTATGTTAAATTTTTACGCATAAAATACACTTATTTAATGGTTTACTTTTTACCCATTCGATTGTGGAATTCCTTATATTTACTGCATTCTTATAGGTCCATCCTCGTCACGCTGACATACAATATTCCGTATATAATCTTTTCCCATAATCAACATATAAAAAAGACGTGCCTACCATAAGGTATAGCACGTCATATTTCGTACGTAATAAGGATATTTATAGAGTCGTTTCTATTTATTATTGTTATAGTTGTTTTTTATTGTTGTAGTTATTTCTTTATTGTTGTAGTTGAGTTTGCATCTTCATGAGCAAAATATGCTTAACCGCATCATTGAGTCGGTCATTTGAAATGGTTCCGTTCGCCACCGCTTGCGTAAGTGCGCGATGGACTTCATCGATGTGACCCGTATCCGCATCAAGGAGGACGAGGTCACTGCCCGCTACGATGGAGTTAACTGCAAAGTCCCCTATTTTTGGTTTGCTTGCAAGGCGCCTACATCGACACGGTCGGTCATAACCACGCCGTTATAACCAAGCTCGTGTCGTAGCCAGTCCGTTATGATTGCTTTCGAGTTACTCGCTAGGTGTTCATTATCGATGGCAGGGATTTGCACATGGCTTATGACGAGCATGTACGTATTCGCTGTCGTCTGTGTAATGAGCCGTTTAAATACGGACACATCGTTGTTGTTCAGATATGCCTTTTGCATCATTAGCGGTCTCAAAGGATGCGTCGCCAAGGCTCACCGTTGGGAAGTAGTTATAGCCAAACCACATTTGGTTGATTTGGTAACGCTCCGCCATGGCCAGATCCATATGCCCGGCCCACGTAGGATCCGATGTATAGGACACATTCGGTACACCAAGGTTTGCATTCGGCCCCATGATGAGGTTAAAGCCCATATCATGCATTTCAATAGCCGATCGGGTCGCTAGATTGATGATCCGTTCCATCGGTAGTTGCCCCCAACGATTTGGCTCTGGCAAGCGCAAGAAACTTTCATTCGTACTCAACACCTTATCCCGATTGATGCCGATGTATGGCGTCACCAGACTCGCCGTCGTGGCCGTTTGCATGATATCGCTGGTGAAAGCTTTCACTTGGTTTTTATTATTTAGATTTTCATTAGTTAGCATAACGCCGCTCACACGGTATTTCCTGATGACGTCCTTTTGGGACTGTCCTACCGTGCTGCCGTGAAGGCTAATCATCATCAGCTGGCCTATCTTGTCCTCTTGAGACATAGCCCCAAGCCAGGTGTTCACCTTCTCAGGAACAGGTTTTGTCTGATTCCATGACGGCCCGATACGATACAGTTCGTACCTCTTCCTGCTCTGCCTGACTCTCATGTTGGCATCCCGCAATACTGATGGCGGCGACTATCAAGGCTATGCCACATAAGGCACGCCGTAAAAACAAGTTCATCTCTCCACAAAACTCCTTGCTGAACTCTCTTACACATTACTTTCTATATATTATACACTATATAATTCATCTTTTCCTCATGTGAAAGCTAGTTTTCTATATCAATTTATCATAATAAAGTTATAAAGTAACAGTAACAATTACTATACAAAACAATCCATTGATATGAAATCATGATGATAGTACATACAGTCACAATCTAGTGCCTTATGAGATCCATACATATAACATATATAAAACTATAAGAAGGTTATACATAAAAATCCTACGAATCGCATGTAAGGTGACACTCAGTAGTCAATGTCTACATAAGTATCAAGTCACTCATGACCCGTAGGATTTATTTCTGTTCAGTTAGTTACTCATATACCAGTCTAGCCACGCTAATGTATCGATGTATTCATCGCCAAATTACATTCGAAACGATCCGTACTGACCGAATTAGCTACATGGTAATACGATTAGCCCTTATATTTAGGGGATGTTGGGCAGGTTTCAGGTGTTACGTCTTTGCGATCACCAAGAACTGCGCTGCGGTTTGTGTAATGTGTATGTAAGAGTTCATGTGCCTTATGGCCCAATGGTTCACCCAAGAAGTCTTTGTACAATGCTTGGATTTCTGGGTTTTCATAGGAAGCAACCCATTTGTAGTTAGCATCAGCTTCATAAAGGCCGCCGATACGAGCTTCCTTAGTTTTCACAGCTTGTGGCAATTTAGTGCGCGGTTGACCACCGCCACCAATACAGCCACCTGGGCACGCCATAACTTCGATGAAGTCATAGTGTTTATCGCTATCTTTCAACGTATTAAGGAAGTCACGTGTATTTTTACCGCCATGTACTACAGCAACGGACAAATGTAACGTCATCACCTAATTGAACAGTGGCCTCTTTTACGCCTTCCATACCACGAACGTCTTCGAGATGTGTCAATGCATATGGAGGTGGCTCTTTATCAGTGATAAGCTTGTACGCTGTACGCATAGCTGCTTCCATAACACCGCCAGTGTTACCGAAGATGATGGATGCACCAGTTTCCATACCGATTAAATCATCGAATTGGGATTCTTCAATAGCATTGAAGTCGAGGTTTTCCTCTTGAATCCAACGGATGAACTCACGTGTGGTGATGGAAATATCTGTATCCATGCCAAGGGATTCGTCATTGTGGTAACGAGCCGCTGCATTTTCTTCTTCCCGTTTTGTTTCTGCTTTTTAGCAGTACAAGGGTTTACAGATACAGATACGATATTGCTAGGATTAATGCCTTTTTTTTCTCAGCAAAATACGTTTTAATCATAGCTGCTTCCATAGCGATACAAGAACGTGTGGAAGACAAGTTAGGAATTAATTCAGGGAAGTAGATTTCCGCAAAGCGTACCCACGCTGGGCAGCAGCTTGTGAACTGAGGAATTTGACCGCCAGTTTTAAGACGTTCAACAAGCTCAGATGCTTCTTCCATAATTGTTAAGTCCGCACCGAAGTTAGTGTCTACTACATAGTCTGCACCTAATGCGCGCAAAGCACCAACCATTTTGCCTTCAAGGAATGTACCTGGTTCGTAGCCAAAGCCTTCACCGATAGCTACACGCACAGCTGGAGCTGTTTGGATAACTACGATTTTTTCAGGATCTGCAAGAGCTGCTTTCACCTTTTCAAGCTCGGATTTAGCATGCATGGAGTCGAATGGACATGCAGCCGCACATTGACCACAGTGGATACATACAGGCACGTCACCGTTTGCATCGAGATCATAGTAGTCGAGTACGCTCATTACGTCCGCACAAGCACGACGGCATAACGTACAGTTTTTACACTTGGAAATGTCGTGATAAATGGATGGATTGTCGAGCGCAATCGGCACACGTTTATCGATAAATTCGTATTGAGACATGAGGACCTCCTCTAACAAACTAAAACTATCAAACCTTTAAAAGAATTAGGCCAAACTACGGAGCACTGTGCTCAAGGCGTACTTCCACATCTTACCTCTAGTATACGCTATGGTGAAAGTTTATACTATGCAGAAATGTTACACTTTTGTGCAAAATTATGGTCAATCATCCCTCTCTAGATAACATAATATTGCCCATGACATTATGAGTGACATTCTATATGACATTGTACGTCAGTATATTTCAACAAGATAGAAATTACATAAATGCGTAATAATATTCCCATTGTACCACGAATGAGTAAATAATTCACCAACTTTTCGGGAATTAAAACAACAGAAAATACACGTCAATCTAAATAAAACACACATCAATTTAAATAAAAAAAAAACGCACGTCCTCTAATGAGAACGTGCGTGTGTGAAGCTTTCACAAAGAATCATACCCCTCGAAGGATCAGATTATTTGTCACCCCAGATAAGTGTGTACACAGCGTATGCAGGAGTACCTTGTTCAACCTTACGAGTAGATTTGCTAGGTTGTTCTTGTTTTACTACTTCGCCTTTTGGATTGTAAAGAGTAACCTTAACGTCTTTTACTTCGCGTTTTTTGTGGTTGAACTCTTCAGTTACGATGTAGTGGTAACCTTCGTAGTCCATAGCTTTGATGTCCAAAGTAGCTTTTTGTCATCTTTTTAACAGAATCGTTGTCGATAGACCAAGTGATACCATTACTATCAGTACCAACAGTATACCAATTTGCTGCATCAACACTACCGATGCCACCAATCAATAAAGCGCCTGCTGCCAAAACAGCTGCCAATGTTTTTTTCATATGTTTACCTCTCGATTTAAATACAAGAATATAAAATCTAGTATATTCAATAAAAATAAATATTTTATGAAAGACAAACGTGCTCAATTATTAAGACTTCACATAATAGGTAGAACGACCTCCACCTTTTCGTTGAATACGACCATCCTTCACAAGAGCACGTACAGACCCTTCAATAGCACTATCGCTAAGATTAGGACACCATTCTCTAAGATCTTGCTTTGTGAAAGCCCCTAAGTGATTATCGATAGCTGCTTTTACTTGATCCATTGATGAACCACTATTTACCAGTATAGAACTGCGGTCCTCAAAGTCATGATACGCTGCTAATAGCATTTGTAACCAATAGCGAATAAACGATATAGGGCAGGAACTTTCATCATACCAAGTATCACTAGACTCGTGTAAAGCAGCATAATACATATCCTTGTTTACGGCGATTTTAGCCTCTAAGGACACATATTTCCCTACCATAAAGCCGCTACGATACAACAATAATGTCGTAAGTAAACGACTCATACGACCATTTCCATCATTGAATGGGTGAATACATAGGAAATCATGTAAAAAATAGGAATAGCTAGAAGTGGTTCTACCTCTCCATTGCCTACAACACGATTATATTCAGCACAAATCTGGTCGAGGGCCTCTGCTGTCTCATAGGGTGCTAGGGGAGTAAATAACACCTCGGTCCGTCCATCGGGATAGGTAGCACTAATATAATTCTGTACACTCTTTAACTGCCCACCACGGGCATTGAACTGATAATTATACAAAATCTTGTGTAACTGCAAAATATGATTGCGAGACAAAGATATGGAATCATAACTTTCATGGATAACATTTAAAGCATCACGATACCCCATAATCTCCTGCTCATCCCTATTTCGAGGCGTAGTCTTATCAGCTACCAACTGCCGAAGGCGCGTACTCGTCGTCACAATCCCTTCAATTGCATTCGAAGCCTCTGTACTCTGTACTTTTGCCAACTCTACGAGAGAATCTAATATGGCAGGACTCTGTGAAAGCAAAACCTCCTCCTTGCCATTCGCCCGATAAATCCCTGCGATAAGACTTAAAATATCCATATCCCACGACAAAGACTGAATCCAACCATACTCAAAACGACGCATACACACACCTCCATTCTGCTCTAATCCCTTATGAATAAAATTATTCCCTTAAATTATACCATAAAATAAGGGAATAAATAATTTGGATACATTTAATTATACATGCAGAAGGGATTCTATCCCTTTGAGACCGACTTAGGTCACTACTCCCAAACGCAGATTTGGAAAGATTTCCTCATCAGGAAATGAGAGAACGGGTGGATATATCTCTAAGGGCGACTTAGGTCACTATGGAGACCGAAGAGATATATCCACCCGTTCATAACCGAAGAGGAAATTTACCAAATCAAGTGATACACGTGATCTAGATTACTTCCTTCTTGTATTTGTACTTTTGTATTTACCAATGTTTCAGAGCCAATCATATAGCCTTGTGGGTTATAAGTAGTCACATCAATGAGTTGTACTGTTTTATCAGCACGGTTGAATGTCATTGTGTAAATGGAGTGATCTCCATTTGAGTCTACGATCTTCAAGCGCAATGTAGCACGAGCATCGTTTTTATCAACGGAGTCATTGTCGATATAACCAGTACGACCATATTGATCTGTATCTAGAGCATACCAACTTTCAGCATGAGACACGCCCACACCAGCGCTAAACAATAAACCGGCTACCGCTAAACAAGCAAACCATTTTTCATAACTATTCTCTCCTGACTATAAAATTCAAATAACTATGCAATCTGCATACCATAAATTCCCTACGCCTTCATTATAACACTAGAACTGCATATTACTAATAAAAACTCTGTAAATTGCATAATTAATATAAATCTATATAAGGACAATGTGCTGAGTCCTATGGGCTTTAAATAATCTAACGTTTTTAATAGCTGATATTCGCGCTGTAAGGTCAACAAAAACATAGAAAGCCCCGAACTGTTCTGAAAACGACTTAGGTCACTATGGAGGCTTTCAGGATAGTTCGGGGCCAAATACGTTCTGAGTATCTAATAAACAGAGCGAATATCAGCTTCTATTAAATTGTCGGATTATTTACCCCATAGGGCCTTCATAACTTCCGCACCCATGGTATCGTCTTCAATTTTTGTAGGTTTTTGTGCTTCTTTACTGGACAATAACGCTACACCTGCAGCGCTGTATACTGTTGTATCAAGTTCTGTCCATGTTTTTTTTCTTTACGGTCAATGCGTACTGTGTAGATGTATGTGAAACCTTCTACATTGTTGATTTTAACAAGTACTGTTGCCGCATCATCTGTTTTGTATACAGATGCATTATCGATGAACCATGCTGCATCGTCAGCATCAGCATCGATATAGTACCAATCAGCAGCACTAGCTTGACCAAAGCCGCCTAAGAATAAAACCCCTGCTGCAAACATAGCAGCTAACGATTTTTTCATATCTAAACTCCTTAACGCTAGAGACGACCATCTAAGATGGCCGCCCATAGTTTCTTACATATACTATTAATACAAATTATTCTGCTTCTTCGTCTTCGATTTCAGCACCTGGAATAACAGCAATACTAGCTACTTTATCACCTTCGTCGAGGTTTTGTGTTTTCACACCAGAAATAGCTTTGCCTTTCTTCACAGCAATATCGTTCATGTTGAAGCGGATGATTTTGCCTTGTTCAGAGATGAGCATAACTTCATCATCGTTATGAACAACCTCTACAGCAACTACGTCGCCTGTTTTGTTCGTAATCTTGAAGTTCTTAGAGCCTTTACCACCGCGTTTTTGCAATGTGTAAGCTTCCGCATCATTGCGTTTACCGAAACCTTCTTCGGAGATCGTAAACACTTGAGCTTCACTTTCATCAGCATTAAGAACACCTGCGCCTACCACTACGTCGCCAGTATTAAGTTTAATACCGCGTACACCGTGAGCCGCACGTTTCATGAGACGTACGTCACTTTCACTGAAACGAATAGCGATACCCAATTTAGTACCGATCAAGATATCTTGGTTGCCAGTCGTTACGTTGACGGAAATCAAGTGATCTCCTTCGTCGAGGTTGATAGCATTAAGACCAGAACGACGGATGTTGCGGTATTCTTCGATAGCTGTACGTTTTACAACGCCGAACTCAGTAACCATGAATAAGTTTACATCTTCATGGATACGTTCAAGGTCGATCATAGTTGTAACGGATTCGCCGACAGCAAGTGGCAATACATTAACCATAGCGGTACCGCGAGAGTTACGGGAACCTGCTTCTGGCACTTCGTATGCTTTGAGGCGATATGTACGGCCAGTGGACGTGAAGAACAACAATGTATTATGCGTACGAACATGCATAATTTGCGTTACATAATCGTCTTCCTTCGTCTTCATGCCGATAACGCCAGCGCCACCTTTATGTTGGTTGCGATATACGTTCGCGTTCATGCGTTTGATATAACCTTGTTTAGTCAAGGTAATAACCATCTCTTCGTCAGCGATGAGATCTTCTACATCAAGGTCGGACGTATCGATTGTGATTTCAGAACGACGAGGGTCGCCGTATTTCTTCTTCATATCTTCTAGTTCTTCTTTGATGATTTGACGTTGACGCGCTTCGCTAGCCAAGATAGCTTTCAAATCTTCGATTAATGCCAACAATTCCTTATATTCCTCTTCGATTTTTTCGCGTTCCAAGCCTGTTAAACGGCGTAAACGCATGTCGAGGATGGCTACTGCTTGTTTTTCTGAAAGCCCGAATTTTTGCATCAATGCATTACGTGCGATTTCATCAGTTTGGGAACTGCGGATTGTAGCGATAACTTCATCGATGTGGTCGAGAGCGATCAACAAGCCTTCCAAGATGTGAGCACGCGCTTCGGCTTTGTTAAGCTCGAATTGAGTACGGCGTACGATAACATCGAGGCGGTGATCTAAGTAGTAACCCAATACTTCTTTCAAATTCAATACGCGAGGATGACCATCCACGAGGGCTAGCATAATCACGCCGAAAGATTCTTGAAGTTGAGTGTGTTTATATAATTTGTTAAGAACGATATCTGGTTGCACATCAGCGCGCAATTCGATAACGATGCGCATACCTTGACGGTCAGATTCGTCGCGAAGTGCTGTGATACCATCGATTACCTTGTCACGGCTCAAGTTAGCAATTGTTTCGATAACGCGAGCCTTGTTAACTTGGTATGGAATCTCAGTCACTACGATTTTATGCTTGCCCTTCGCCATTTCTTCAATGGTTGCACGAGCGCGCATTTTTACGCTGCCACGACCTGTAGAGTACGCTTTTTAATGCCTTCCTGCCCAAAATGAGCGCCCCTGTCGGGAAGTCTGGACCTTTGATTTGTGTCATCAATTCTTCCACAGTTACATCTGGGTTATCGATGAGCATTGTAAGGCCATTACATACTTCGTTAAGGTTGTGCGGTGGAATATTTGTCGCCATCCCTACGGCGATACCGCTGGAACCATTGATGAGAAGATTTGGGATCTTCGCTGGCAATACTGTTGGTTCTTGCAAGCTTTCATCATAGTTCGGCATGAAATCAACAGTTTCCTTGTCGATATCAGCAAGCATTTCTTGCGTAATTTTTGCCATACGTACTTCGGTATAACGCATCGCAGCGGCACTATCGCCGTCGATGGAACCAAAGTTACCGTGGCCGTCTACCAAGAGGTAGCGCGTATTGAAATCTTGCGCCAAACGTACAGTCGCGGCGTAAACAGAGCTATCACCATGTGGATGATACTTACCGAGTACGTCACCGACGATACGAGCGGATTTCTTGTACGGTTTATTAGGCGTCATGCCTGTTTCGTGCATCGCGTACAAAATACGACGATGAACTGGTTTCAAGCCATCACGCACATCTGGAAGAGCACGCATTACGATTACGGACATCGCATAATCGATATAAGCGTTCTTCATTTCTTTATCAATCTGAACGGGATGAATATTCCCGTGGGACCATTGTTGGTCTGCCACAATCTCACCTCATTTTACTAACACTGATTATAATACATCATAATATTATAGCATTTTTAAGGGCTAAAGGCTAATATTATAGGCATTTTTGTGAAAGCTACTTCACCTACTCTAGTAGCCAATCTAAAACATTCTTTTGCTCTATACCATTATGATTATCTGTTTTATATAACACATCCATTGTAAGTAAATATTTAGGATAGTTATCATCAAGTTGCTCTAGCGGTGATAATTCACGTCGTAACGTAGTATCTTCCATTACGGTATAGCTTACTTGATAGTATTCTAACCGATGTGGCTTTTTAGCTACAAAATCTATTTCACCATTTTGCAAATGCCCTACGTACACACGATATCCACGTCTAACTAATTCCAAATATACAATATTTTCTAATATATGACCTCGATCCGAATCTGTACGACTTAATAAAAACTTACGGAATGCACTATCTACAACATAATATTTAGCATTTCGCTGCAATAACGCTTTTCCTTTTACATCAAATCGGTCAACTTCATAGATTAAAAGACCATCTTTGAGACCTTGTAAATATTTCTCAACCGTCTTATTATCCGTTTTGCGACCATAACTAGTGAGCGTATTCGCAATTTTCGTTGGATTAATCAAACTCCCTATATTAGCTAATAAATATTTAATAATATCCAATAATAATGGTACATCTGTAATTTTTAATCTCGTTACAATATCTTTCAGAATAACAGTGTTTAGAATACTTTCTAAATATTCATCAATACTTTCATCATCTTCAACATGTACAAGCCTAGGGAAAGAACTATGCTCGATATACAAATTGTATATATCCATATCTGACAAGTTTTGCTGACTATATGCACTATGAAATTCTTTAAATGAAAGCGGTAGCATCTCAACTTGCACATATCTACCGGTTAATAATGTGGCAATATCAGAAGACATAAAATATGCGTTTGAACCTGTAATATAAATATCCACATTAGGTTTGATAAATAAACTTCCTACGACCTTCTCAAATTGTGGTACATGCTGCACTTCATCTAAAAATACATACATGGGAGTCTCTGGAATCAATCGTTCTACTATATACTCATGGAGGGCATGATACTCCTGTAGCGGTTCATACTCTAAATCTTCAAAATTAATAGAAATGATTTGATTGGCTTTACACCACTAGCTAATAATTTTGTTTAAACAATTCAAATAATGTAGATTTGCCGCACCGACGCACACCAGAAACGACTTTCATCACATCTTGATCTTTATGACGCCTTAAAAATTTAAGTATTGCTCGCGTTGAATCAAAGGCATTATAACCTCCTTAGCTCAACAATATTCACTATTATTGCACAACTAGAAACATATTTTAGGATAGTAATCCTAATTCAGTACATTTATAATTTAAACAGGAACTATAATCCTTATTTATTATAATTATATCATTTTTTAGGATTATAATCCCTATTTTTATTAAATACAATATATTTCGGGATTACAATCCTAAAACAACTGTTTTATCATCGTATTGAACACTTATAACTATCTCTATCCCTTATTTAGTGACCCGCATGCTTTATCATATGATCTAAAATGCTAACAAAATCTCGTTCCACAGCAGAAGTGTCTGCACCGGTGCTACCAATCCCAGTTAACATAGTTTCTTTCCAATCATTCTTTGCCTTAAATCTAAATGAGATCAAATACTTAGCTTTTGTTTTATCCGCTTCTCCTTTTGGCAAATAGTAAAAGCCTATGCTTCTTTCAGTAGGCAACAGTGCTGGATTATCTTGCGGTTTATATTGGCTATATATAGATTTCATAAAGGTTAGAACATCTTCACCCTTTACAGACGTATCTACAAAAATAATCTCATCGTATGTAAATAAAGGTATCTTATTAGTACCAGCAACGCGTGTCGCTTTAGATTTAGCTAGCTCCAACGCCTCCTCATGAGTGGCCATCCGCATGCCATACCGCTTAGCACTCTCCACCAAAGAAGAGTTCAAATGAACTAAATACGCCTGTGAATAAGCAAAATCTGCATCATTATCTCTCACCACCAGGTGCAGGCAAGGTTGGACGATGCACCACAGAATTTATGGTAAAAGAAAAACCATTGCTTTCATCATCAAAAAAACATACACATTGCGCTGGAAAGGTTTCTCCTTCTCCACCACAGCAGATTGAAGAACTAGACGCGGATGAACAACGCTAAACTCCTTTTCCACACTAGCCTTGATATCCTCTGGCGTGGCAGGATCACCGTTCTCCGTAGTCCACACAAAAGAACAACCGCTCAATAAAAATGTACAAATACACACAATAACTAATGATATATACCTAATCAACTGCTTCATAGATACACCTCTCCTGACCTATTTTCCTCGGACAGCCTGTTGTATTTTCCGATCAACAAAGGTAATTATGTCTCGTTCAATCTGCTCAGAACTCTTATCTTGATAACCAACACCACTCATTAAGGTATCTCGCCAATCTTCCCTGCCCTCTAATTTTAAAACTTATTAGGTACAGAGCCTTGCTCTTGTCTGTTTCACCATTTGGTAAATAGTAAAAAGCTAACCTTACGTCCATACACACTACTTACTAAGGTCTCGTCACCATTAGGTTTATATAGAGAATATATGTCTCGTAACATGCCCACTACACCAGCACCATTAGATGTTTGATTAAGAAATACAAAATCTCCTTCATCAAACAAAGGCGCTGTACTATTACCATCTGGACGCATGAGTTTAGCACTGATGAGCGCCTTACGCTCCTCATCATTAGCTATGTGAAAGCGATATTTTGTAGCAAGAAGAGCTACCTCACTATTTAAATGATTTAAATATGTATCTGCATACCTATACTCAGCCTTCGTTACCCGCTGACCACCTGGAATAGGTAGCTCAGGAGTCTTCACATACACACTTGTAGTAAAGACAAAACCATTATTCTCATCTAAAAAAGTATACTCATTATGTTTATTGGGCTTTGTAGAAACAACCCTAGAAGACTGCAACACAAGACGGGGATTATAAGCCGAAAAACGCCTCAACCATCTCCTTCACATCATTTGGCGTGTATGGATCCCCATCAAACAGCGTTATCCGAGAAGAAGTACAACCACCCAATACAACACTACAAACACAAAGCAAAACCAACAACACAAACCTAACAAACAAAGGCATACACAACCACACCTCTCTCCCTCCACCAACTTTAGAATGAATATGCTGGCATGACTATAATTAGATTAGATTATTATTGATGGGACATCTTTATAGCTAGTGTTTTAAAAAGTGCTATTACCTATTGATGAGCGACTTAGGTCACTATGGAGCGAGGAGATAGGTAATAGCACTTTTAACTAAGTAAGCATATAGTTCTCGGGCCCCATCAATAATAGCTAACTATTAACTAGTTCATCCAGCATATTCATGCGATAATTCTCTATTACATTCATAAAGGATTGATTGTGTATGGGATTGTCCGTCATCCCAAATAGGTGGCTTTTACAGTCACAGTCAGAGGATCCGAATTTAGGCACGTCCCATTCGGCAACTCCACGGACCGCATCAGCGAGAGCACATTCCGCATCATCTAGGCTAGTTCGAATTGGCAGGCCTGCAATCATTTCGCAGTGACCGCGGAAGTAATCTAGATGCCAGTGCATTTTCTTCCGTTTTCGCTTGTGGCGCTCAATGCGCTTCGTTAAATTCGCCTTCGCAGAGCCTACGTACATATAGTAACCCGCCTTGAAATGCATCATCCCTTTAGAGCCGATTCAAGGTCTAGGTCATGGTCGAGATGCATGACCATTACGTACACGCCACTATCGTGAGCCTCTGTGTCCAGAATGCTACTCGGATAGGAACATTCATCGGTTACAGTGGGCATGGTAAAAGTATCATCCCAAGCCACAGCAACGGCTTTCCAGTCTAAAGATGGGGCTACCTCTTTAAAGGTTTTCGCAAACCCAAATCTGTATGATAGTTGGCAAGAACCACTGCGCTCTATCCCATTGTACGAGGAATAGAACCCCTGTGTGGTAACCTTCGTTTTGCAATTCTTTCAAATGTAATAAATGCTTGCGCCCTCGTTCTGTAATAGCATCAGGGAACATGGCTCCAGTCTTGGAGAATAGCGTACAAGACTTAACCTCTAACAGGAACTCATCACCTTTATCATTGGTGAGGAGCAAGTCAAAACGTGATGATGTGCCATGTAGTTTAACTGTATACTCGTCTTACAATGCGCCACTCTTCCCAGCCAGGGATCAGTTTATTTTTCAATCAAATGCTGCGCCACATCATTGCTGTAATTTGTATCGAGCATAATCACAACGCCATCGCGCTCGATGCCAACCACGCGGTATTTCGTTTTCGCATCAGGCTTATCGTGAGGCACGATGTACATCGTTACACCCGTAAACAAGAGCTCCCACATGCGACCAGGATTTGGCAAATGAGCGAGCACACTTTCACCATTTAAATCTAAGGTCACCACAAAACGGTTCGGACGACCAGTATATTTCGCTTTTAAAATTGTATCGTAAAGGACTTTCATTGTATCTCCTATATCAATAATATTCTATGTGTCTATTATACGCTATTTTGTTACAGGATGAGAGTCCTACGGATTATACTTTGAAAGTCCTTACAAATTGCATGATGAAAGACCTAAGAAAAGACTAAGAAGTACCACCTTTTACATATTTACAAAATCTGAATTAATAATTCACCACAGTTACAGGATCATTGTTGCGATATTTCCGATTACTGTGTGGAAAGTCTCTGTTCTACCAAATTATGTAAAGCCTGGTCTAATAAATTCCAAAAATCATCAGAATCTTCCGTTGGTATACCAAGAACAATGGAGTTTCCTTTGGAATAGGTAATACATGTAGAGGTTATGTTATCAATAATTGGCAAATACACAATAATTACGCCACATGCTGCTAGCATATCCTTAAGAGGCTCTTTCACACCGATTAAAGGTTCACTAGAAAGGTCCTTAATTTTGGTATAAATTTTCTTAGTAACTCCGCATCGTAAGGATTGACCTCTACAAAACGAGACTGCCCTTTCGTGATTTGTACCAGTGTATAAATCGCACTCTTTTTTAGTTGGTTCCATATCCTTAATATTTTCATATACTAAGGGCATAATCATTTCATCAGCTACATGTTTTAAAGAAGCTACCTCAAAAAAACTTCTGTAAATTATTGACCTGCTCAGCTGCCTTTTTCGTTTCTGGAACGATACCCAAACGTGCAAGCTTAGCATAACCAAAAGGTTTAGCAAAGTTGATTTCTTCATCAATAGAATTCTCATACTCTACTTTTAATATCTGCTCCCTATAACTAGCTTCTAAACCATTCCAAAAAACTAGCCTCTACACCAAACACCTGCTCAAGACGCATTGCCACATCTTGAGTTAGTGGCACCTCTCCATTAATAAGCTTACTAATGTTTTTTTCACTCATATCCATTCGTGTAGCTAATTCTTTTTGTGTCATATGCCTATCTTCTAAAAAACCTCTTTATAGTCATACCTGGTGGTATCGCTATAAAAGTATTACTTCTATAAATTTTCATACTTTTTTACACTCCTTATCAATGATAATCCACAATTTCTTGGATCTCTACAATATCTACAGTATTACCATATTGAGTAAAAATTAAGCGGTATGGATGGATTAAATCCATAGCATATTGTCCTAATCGATCTCCGTATAAAGGATGGCATCTTCCTAATCGCAAAAAAAAAATTAATGTTTCAATAGATGCAGCTTGACTAATTTGTTGTAACTGTTCATATAGTTTTACTGTCATTTTAAGATTATATTTTTCTGTGCTGCATTAATATCTGTACATACCTTACGTATCTTATTATTCTTATATCGTATATCCAATATGTCACCGACTCTCTCAAATCATAGTGAATGGTTGATACAATATAAATGGCCATTTATAATAATTTACCTAGTAGGTTAATTCTATTATACTCTCTTAACTATAAATGTAAACATATAATTTACCAATTAGGTAAATTTCTTTATAATATCTAGTATTATAAATCATATATACTATTAATAATTAATATTAAAAAACTTTCATTTTGTAGCTTAGGTTACATTATTACATGTTAAAATAGTTTATACTAGGAACATCGGGTCAGTATTTAATACCCATACTGATCGTTACGCCGGGTTTTGATGAGGCATCGCCTAGTTGATCTCATCACGCTGTTCGTATACGTGCGAAGCTTTCACAAAACCCAATGGCGTATATTTTTTACAAACAAAGAATCATATAGATTAACTAAGTAGTTTTAGCCACAATTCTCCGCAGAGAGGGCTCGAGAAAGGATTTAATATGGCACAAATTGCAGCAAATTTACAACGCATTAAAAACGGTCAACGCCGCTATGCAATTACACCTCGCGTTCCTGCAGGTTTCATTCAACCTGAACAATTACAAAAAATATATCGATGTAGCTAATGAGATCGGCGCCGTTCTTAAATTGACTGGCAGTCAACGCATTATGATTACGAATTTGAAAGCAGAAGACGTAGATAAAGCTTGGGAAATGCTCGGCATGGAGCCAGCGTACACGGTATCTAATCGCGTGCGCAGCGTAAAAATCTGCCCAGGTACTACATTCTGTAAACGTGCTAAACAAGATAGCGTACATCTTGGCATGCAAATTGAACGCAAATATTTGTCCCAAGAAATGCCTAGCAAGATGAAAATCGGCGTGTCCGGCTGCATGAATTCTTGTACTGAAAGCCGCATGAAGGACGTTGGCGTTATCGGTTCTGTTGAGGGCTGGAATGTATACGCTGGCGGTAGCGGCGGTGCTCATCCACGCATCGGCGACCTCATCGCTGAAGTAACAACTGAAAAGAAGCTCTTGCATTAGTAGATCGTATCATTGCATACTATAAAGAAAAATGCACAAATCGAGCGCATGGGCGAATTCATTGACCGCATCGGCTTAGAGGCTTTCAAAGAAGCTGTACTAGGCGACCTTGAAGGGGCTCCAGCTGAAAGCAAATCTGACGAACCAGCTGTGTTTCTTGCCTGGTCATGGTAACGATCCTGAACCAGAAGCACCACGCCTCGAAGAAGGTGCCCCTATTACACCAGATACAATCATTCGCGATATCGTAGATACATATCCAAATGTTGTACCTGTATTACAAAGCATCGGTATGGGTTGCCTTTGTTGCCCATCTTCTACAGCTGAACCATTATGGCAAGCTGCAGAAATTCATGGTGTTAATGTATACGATTTAGTTCAAAAATTAGAAACAGCACGAAAAGGAGCTTAATATGTCCGCATTCTTAGGTCACATTCATTACTGGTTATATCGTAAAATTCAATTGCTCGTGGAGCGTGAAAACTTGATTTTAGAGAAAAACAACTAAGGTTGTTGATGATTTGGCAGAGGAATTGCACTCCATCTCCGTAGATACTTACGGCGAGCCAATCAATCCAAGTATTCCTCTGGAAAACATCATCGATCATGGCAATATCCATGGCTGGTTGTCCAACCAAATTAACATCGCATCTGTTCGCGAAGCAGCTTTCATCAAAGATTTGCTCGACACTAACTCCGGCGACGAAGCGGTGAACGTAGTAACAGCAATTCTCGATGCGTTTGCTGTACAAGGACAAGCATGTGGCGTTGTGGCACAAGACAGCCTTGAGGAACACACTGCACCAGCTATTTACAATGCGTTGCAAAACTTCTACGTAAATGGCATGCCTTGCGATGGTGGTGACCAAGTTGTTTCTGAAAGCCCTGACGAATTCACATGGGTTGGCGATCACAGATTACAAGCAGGCTACTGGCGTACGGCAGGCGTTGATCCTAAGTTCATGGCACTTGCGTACCAAACATGGTTCGAAGCCTTTGTAAAAAGCGGTAGATCCTAACTTTGAACTTGTAACGACTGAAGAAAACGGCACGCGTTTATATTCTATTCGTAAAAATAATTACTGACTATCTGATTCATCAATGACTACCTAATCTCAGATATATGTATTGAAAGACGAGCGTAACTTACGCTCGTTTTTTCATGTCTAAAATTTTCTATATATTTTTACAAAACTGTAGCTATAGGCACAGCATTGATAAGTAATATCATTTATAATGTAAACATAAGGTAATTACACAAATTAATTAATTAAGTGATAGCGTCAGCTTTCAAAACATAAAAAGCTAAAATTAGGAGGTCTATTATGGCAGGCACAGTTAATCAAGAATTAGGTTTATTATTCCAAGGTCCTAACTATGTAATCGTAAAAAAGGCGGCAAAGCTGGTGAACAAGTTGAAAAACACAACCACCCAGAAGCAAACGTTATCTTTACAGTAGTTAAAGGTAAAGTACAAGTATTCCTTAACGAAACTGAAGAACATGTACTTGTACCAGGCCAAGTATTAGAATTCAACGGCGACAACTACATCCAAGCAACACTTGTTGAAGACAGCGAATTCGTAGTAAACCTTATTCATAAACCTGAATAAAAAACTAGTTTAAAACATAAACCCTATAAGAAAAGGTGGTTAATCTGATATGTACCCATTTTCCTGGACACATATTATTTACTAGCCTAAACACATGGATGCTTCCCTGTATTTTACAGGGGGCATCCATTTTGTTTTTTCTGGATCCTTCTGTTGTTGTAATAGTTAATGTATTCTTCAATCGCTACTGCAAAAAGCATTAAATGATGAATATTCTGTTTCAAAACCATAATATATTTCTGTTTTCAATCTACCAAAAAAGGTTTCCATCACAGAGTTATCATAACAATTGCCTTTTCTAGACATAGACTGAATAATGCCATGTTCTTTAAGTGCTTGCCTAAAATAGTTATGTTGGTATTGCCATCCTTGATCAGAGTGGAAGATTAATCCCGAAAGATTAGTAAACTTCTTGAAGGCTTTCTCTAACATACGAGAAATCTGTTCTAAGTTGGGCCTTAATGCTAAGTCATAAGCAACAATCTCATTCGTATTCATATCTAAAATAGGCGACAAATAGCATTTCCCCCACGAGAAATTAAATTGAGACACATCAGTAGTCCATTTTTGTAATGGTGCAGTTGTACTAAAATCTCTATTGACGATATTTTCTGCTACTTTACCGACTTTCCCTTTGTAAGAGTGATACTTTTCCTTCGGTCGCTTTCCTGCGAGTCCCATGCTATGCATAAGTCTTTGTACTCGTTTATGATTAACTACAAAACCTCGATTAAGAAGTTCTTGGTATACACGGCGTACACCATACCGACCTTTATGTTCTGTAAAAATCTTTTTGAATTTCATCTTTTAGCTCTGTATTTCTTTTTATCTACAAGATCTACTTTAGTAAGTTCAAAATAATAGGTAGATTTGGACATTGGCATAGCTTTCAAAAGGTGTTTTAGTTGATAGCCTTGCTGGCGGAGCGTTTTGATAATCGCTGCTTTTTCGCCTTGAGTCGCGCAGCCCTTTTTTCTTCTCTCAAGGCAATCTCTTTTTTTTATGACTTCATTTTCAGCTTTAATATAAGCATTTTCAGCTCGTAAGCGAACTAGTTCCTCATATTCACTCTCTTTGAGCTCTCGAGGTGAGATAGTCTTAGGTACCTTCATTTTGCAATCCTTTGGTGATCGTCCTTTAGATTTATTTATAAGACCATTGTATCCCAAAGTTTTGTATTTATGAACCCATTGATACAGTTGGCCAGTATTAATTCCAGCCCTAATAGATACAGAGCGGATAGATTCTCCAAATAATACTTGGCATACTAACTCATATTTCTTCTCTGGAGACCAACATCGCTTATCTGGATTATGCTTATTGATTTCTGGGCCATTAAACTGTTCCTGTTTAGCCCATTTTATTATTTGTTCGTGAAAAGTATGAGTCAATACTCCATTTGGTGTTTCGGGCCATTCACCTTGATTAAATAATTCAATTGCTTTTCTTTTAAATTCATAACTATATCTCATGAAAATACCCCTTTACTGGTTGTCCAGTAAAGGGGTATATCAATCATTTGAGATTAACCGCCTTTTTTATGGAGCTTACATTTTGTAGAGCTTAAAAGGAATTATATATTGTTAGATCACTTACATCAAAGCGTTTTGTATGGCCTGACGCAGGTACGCAATCTGGATGAGGATATCCGATTGGGAATATCGCTACAGGTATGATGTTATCAGGCAAAAAAAGCATAGGCGGCTCGTACTTTTGCAGGCTCAAAATGAGCAATCCAGGTTGTTCCTAAGCCTATATCTGCCACGGTAAACATGAGGTGAGAACTACAATACTTGCGTCTACAACGCCCATATCCGCATCATCATATTCCCGTTTCCAACTCACTGTATTATCATAACAAACAATAATCGCCAACGGCGCATTGAAGTGACCATTAGTGCAGTCTCTTAGTTTATTAAGACTATCTGTCGTATTCAGCACAAGCAAGCGTTGCGGCTGATAATTATGAGCCGTAGGTGCTAATCTCGCTGCCTCTAACAAGATATCTAATTTCTCTTGCTCAACGGGCTTCGTATCAAATTTTCGTACTGAATACCGCTCTGTGGCTAATGCTTTAAAATCTTTCATTAGATCTCACTCCTTATTTGAAATAAGCTAATCTATTTTAAAGAAAACACCTATATAATGCTTACAATATGTTATTTCTATGCAGACTACTTCTGTTAATATATTTCTCTATCTTACTATAAAATTCCTTTAAATCTAAAAGCCCCTTATCTGAAACCAGACAAGGGGCCATTTCATATTATTTTTTTAGCCAGTATTATTTTTTAAGACGGCTAATTACTTCGTTAGTAATGTTTTCGATTTTGCTGTTAGCGTCAGCCGCACGGATTGTGTACGGATCATCCAATACTACATCCATTTTTTTTCTCAACCCGAATAGTTTCAACTGCATTGTGAATTGCTTGCATCATAGGTTGAGCAATTTTGTTGATTTCATCGTTTTCTTTTTGAAGCAATGGAGCTACGGATTTATTGAATTCAGCTTCTGCTTGAGTTTGATCTTGAATTTTTTCAATTTCTTGTACTTTTTTTTCAATTTGTGGACGGTATTGTGCATCTACTTGTTGCATTTTCATGTCGAGTGCACCGTAACCAGGATAGCTATTTACTACTTGGCTCATATTTACTAAGCCAATGTTAGCAGCGCTTGCTACTGCAGCAGTAGCAGACATAGCACCAACGATAGCTAGGGTAGTTAATTTTTAGATAATTTCATCTGAAATCCTCCTCGAAATAAAAGTGTCACTATACAATCCAATAGTGTACTATTTTTTACTATAACAAATCTCGCTAACTTTCACAAGACTATGTTACATAGCATAATAAAGCCCCTATGAAATGCTTATGAAAGTCTATAGAAGTTAAAATAATACCCACAAGTATACTCTGAAGCTATAATAGCAGTCGCTACGGACATATTCAGAGCACACATGTGGGTATTACGGCTTTCACCTAGTATTTATAATTCGACATCGAATTATTGTTCATCGTTCAAATAAATGTATTTATCGGATTTCAATTTGGACACGAGGTCAGGCACCAAACCGATAAGACGATCGAAGCTGCTGCTGTAAGGGTTGCCTTTAATGTTGAACAACTCAATGCGTTCGCCTTTAATAACGAGGATAGCGCTTGGTTCCATTTTGGCACCGCCGCCACCGCCGCCACATTCGTGGTTTTTATTAGCAGTATTATGGTTTGTACCAGTACCGAAACCAAATGTTACGTCTACGAATGGAACAAGTGTAGTATCGCCGATTTGCACAGCTTCGCCTACTACAGTTTCCACCTTAATCATATTTTTTGAATTTCTCGAATAGGACTTCAAATTCTCTTTTTACATTACTGTTTTCCATCACAGTACCTCCGCTTTTTGTGAAAGTATCATTGCTGTACGTTCAATACTCAGGTTTTTATACTATATATTTACTTCTATATGATATATACATTATTTGTAGACCTTATATATTGTCTTAATACAGCTCATTTACTTAGTTGACTTAATATATCCTTACGCTGTTTGACCTTGTTCGGCTTTTCAGCTTTTCTAACTGCTTAGCTTCCTTCCGTTTAACCCAGAAGACGCGAGCGCTTTCACCCAATAGGGAACGCATTGGTTTAGATAGCAAGAATCTTGTACCATGCCAAGCCATGACAGCTAAAATGATGCGCCCTTTAATATGACCACTACCTTCACCGGCCCAATTTACATAATCGAGCTCGATGTTCTCAGCTTGTTCAGGCCAAATGCTGTACAGCATAGATGCTATAATCCCCATACGATATGGGTCACCGATACCAAATCGACCTTCTATGGCCACATCGCGTGGTTTAGAGTGGTCATAGCATCGTTTCGAAACAAGGAATAGCTGGTGCCATAATTCTGTATTTTGTACATGTTTCATGAACCAGAATGTAGGAATTTTAGACTTAAATGATGCTACCGGATCGTTTGGATCTGGTTTTTCAAAACGATGTTTAACCGTCGTTTTGAGGTCATTCACCTTCGTAAATACCTTTTCCTTGATAGAACCGTCACTGTTGAAAGTAACGCGGCTCACTGTTTCGTCATCGCTTTTAATATGGGATGTTGGGTCTTGCTGAATGGAGTCATACCGATCAGCTCGAGCCTGTGCATCCATATCCTTAGAAGCTTGTTCAGGACGTTCAATGCGTTCATTTGGCTTTTGAGAAGTCCCAGCCCCTGGTGCTTCTTCATCACCAAAGGTAGCGTTAGAACGTTGAGAGCTCTTCAAATCTTCAAAGCTAGTGCCACTAGAGCTTGCAGAAGGACCTTGTCCGCCCCCTTGCATCGCCTTAGCAAAGGCCTCTGCTTGTGACATATCATCGTCTTCGTCCACAACTTTTTGGTATTCTTCGTCAACGCGATTTTCAAGCCATTCTTCATAGTCTTTCACAGGACCAATCTTGAGCATGCCCAAAATGTATAATTCCTTAAAAATGGTTTGTCCTGCAAATACGCTAGATGCAGTGAAAATACACGCCACAGCCATTTGACGCGCACCTCGCCTCGATATGGCGAGCGTCCGTCAACTTCGATGCTATATGTGATTGGTGTCAGTAGGATAATCAAGATGAGTGCTGCAATGATGGCCACAATAACGAGGGCCACAATAGCCACTGTACTCAACCACATCACCTCCTTAGGTGTACCTATGATTAGTTTTCAATACCTTTTCGAGCCATTACGCCTTGAAGGTAGTAATGTTTAACCTCTTTTCATTTACGTTACAAGGTCTGCCTCATCGATTAATTCTTGAGGAGCCCCACGGCCCGTAAATACGAGTTCCGTTTCTGGATGACGAGCATCGAGCAAAGCCTTTGTTTTATCCCATGTAATGAGTTCAAAGAAGAGCGCCATGTTGTATTCATCAAGAACGACGAGATCGTACTCCCCACTGCTAATAGCAGCTAGTGCACGTTCGTAGCCTTTTTCAATGAGCGCTACATAATCCTTTATGGATTGCCAGATTCAAAGACAACGACTTCATCGCCCCATTTAGCGAGTTCATCCTGCTTTTCATCCCTTCTTTGATGATAAAGAATGGCTTACCCACAGTTTCTAAGGTTAAATTCTGTAAGGTAGGTAAAATAGTATGTTCACTATATACTTTAGATTTCATAAATTGCAAAAGAGGACTTTCTTGCCAGCACCGATGGCACGGATAGCTAGACCGATAGCAGCGGTCGTTTTGCCCTTGCCTTCGCCGGTATAAACTTGTACATAGGCCTTCATAGATATACCTCCGTTCATATACTTTTATTTTACAATATATATATTAACAAAAGAAAAAGAACTTTTGCTATTAGTGCATTTTGCACGCATAACAAGTTCTTTTTTCTATGAATTATGTTTTATGTTACATATATCGTAAAGGATATTACGTATATAGTATTGGTTTTACCTATTAGTTGCTAATTGGCAAGAAGATCATAGGGTCTGTAGGAGATCCATTGAGGCGTACCTCATAGTGAACGTGAGCACCTGTACTTTTACCAGTACTACCCATCAAGGCAATTGTTTGACCTTTTGTTTTACGCTCATCCCAACCGTTACCAATACAGCACTATTATGACCATACCGTGTTACGAAGCCATTGCCATGGTCGATTTCAACGAGGTTACCGTAACCGCCCTCTGTATAACCGGCAAAGGTTACAACGCCAGCAGCAGTAGCCACGATTGGTGTACCATAGTCATCCGCAATATCTACCCTTCATGGAACGCACCGATAGCGCCCGTTACAGGGTCCACACGGCTACCAAATGGAGAGGTAATAACGCCCTGCTTGGCCAGATACTTGGTGTAGTGTTATTCGTAACACCACCAGAGCCAGCGGAGAAGTTGATGGATTGCATAGCCATAAGGTCTTGCGCACCACCATCGCGAAGGATATTACGCATTGTATAGAAGCTAACTAGCAATTTTTGTGCATCCTTGTCCATTTTAGATAGACGCGCTTGATAATTGTGCCGCCGTCAGCGTCTTTACTTCGCTTTCATCAGCGGCTTGCTGCTTTGGGTCGCTACCGTCCCCGCCACCTTGAGATGGTGTGCCAGATTCAGCGCCCTTCAGCATTTGCTTGTTTTCTTCGCTAATTTGATTTAAGTTTTGAATTTTCTTATCTAAAACATCTGTCTTTTGTTGTAATAACTTCAGCTGTTCCGATTGCAATTGTGTCTGTTGACGTAATTGCACTACCTCAGCTTGGCGCACAATGCCCCAAATGCCGAGAACCAACGCCGCAACGATTAAGATAGAACCTACAATAGCTGCTATTTTCGCCTGCTTGGTTGTTAATGTCAATATGCAGTTGTCACCATTTCTTTTTCAACTTTGTTTGAAATAAATGCCGGTACTTTCAATACAAACCTTCCTTATTTAGAAACGATGGCGCTCGTTAACGCTTCCTCATTGGTGCGTTCGCCCAACGCTTCGTTCAAACTCTCTAATTCTTCTTGTGAAAGACTTACGAGACTTTTACCTTTCACAATGGGTTTACTAAAAAATACGGATTCATTACGACCGTAAATACTGAGATACAGATGCCGTTATTGTTGCCGTCAAGCAATGTAAGCGCAAAGGACAAATCATTACCGATATTTTCAAAGGCGTTATATTTAATAAAGCCAATTTTTTGTATCGTATTGCTTTGAATATTGCGGATTGCCGCTTGCTCAGTCAACATTGTCTCAAGACCCTTCGCAGCATCGCGAATTTCGCTAACCTCTACAGATAATTTACGTTCTAGGCTCGCACCATTGTCCCCTTGCATAAAGAAATCATATTTCTTTTTAAGGCTCCCCTAAGCGAATGTGCAAGATTACACAATACACTAACAACGCTATAACAAGGACGATGGTTGCCATGCCAATCCACGGTTGAATCGATTCGAACATGTATATTCCTTCCTATACAATCATTCAAACTCCAACACTTAATTATACCATTCTTATTGTGAAAGTTAAATGACTGTATACAATTTAATTTAATATGTGTAATTATAGATTAATTATACTTACCCTTTTATTTCGTCAATAAATGGGCTTATCGCTCGTTCTAGTATACCATGTAGAGCGGCTATGAGTACACCGTATTTACGATTGGTGTGCCTTGTACAACGGCACATTCAATGCGTCGTAACACCTCGCGGCGTGTGAGCATACAAGCACCACAATGAATGATTAAATCATACTGGGATACATCTTTGGGAAGGCGCCCCCACTAGTAAATTCCAGCTGTAAATCTGTATGACCTGCTTCTTAAGAAGATTAGGAATCTTTTACAGTACCAATATCATCACATTGGCGTCGATGTGTACACCCTTCACTGATAAGCACCTTAGAGCCTGGTTTTAAATTCTAATCGCTTCTACACCAGCTACTAAATCTTGTAATTTGCCCTTGAAACGGGCCATCAAAATAGAGAATGATGTCAACGGAATTGTATCAGGTGTTAACTCATCGACGCGATCAAAAGCTTGCGAATCACAGATAACCATCTTAGGTGGATATTTAAGAGAATTAATCATAGCAGGTAATTCTTCTGTTTGGCACACTAACGCTAAGCCTTTTATAATCCAATATTTCACGAATAGTTTGTACTTGTGGCAAAATAAGGCGGCCCTTTGGCGCTGCACTGTCGATAGGACATACAAGAATTATGGTATCTCCCCTTCTACTAGGCCTGTAATAGAGTTTGATCTCCTTCTACATCAAGTGGTGTTAACCCACCCAAGAGATCAAGTAATTCTAAACGTTTAGCTTTAGATGTAAAATCAGCAAAGCCAATGACAGTAGCTAATTCAGATAATCCCTTATGAGGTTCTACATAAGTAGATGCATCTGTTTTATTTTTCTATGTCGTTTTCTTTATTATTTGCTTTGTCAATCTCTGCATTGATTTCATTTATAAATAATGCAATAGGCACATTGTTCTGTTTTTTTACAAGCCCTAACCAATGCATATCATCAGCAGTTGGTTCTTCATCAGCACGAAGTACATAAACAGCGAGATTAATCTTTTTCACAACCTCTTCTGTTTTCTCCATCCGCAATGTACCTAATTCAGTTGTATCGTCTATACCAGCTGTATCAGTAATTACTACAGGGCCTAGTGTGGCAAAATCTCCATGGATTTACTCACTGGGTCTGTCGTTGTTCCTGCCACCTCAGATACAAGGGATACAGGCTGATCTGTTAACATATTAATCAATGTAGACTTACCAGCGTTACAACGGCCAAAAAGCCTATATGAACGCGGTTTGCTTTAGGTGTTTGTTCCATAGTCTATCCTTGTTACTTAACGTTTATATTTATTACAAAATATAGTTAATCATCTTACAACAACATGTATTATGATCTACTAAGTTATCTTACAATATTATTATAACTAAATAAAATACCTTATATACAGTAAAAGCGCAGTCCGTAGACTACGCTTTTACCGTGGATTGTAAATTGTATTTACATTATACAGAATTGTTATCGGTTTGTCATTACTAAATTCACATAATTCGATTCGAATTTAAGTATATCAATTATACTCTAAATTCTACTGTTTCAGTATCGTCTGTATTATCTTGACCATCCATAAAAAAGCGATGAGACGTTCTAATTCTGCTTCAGAGGAAAAGGCAATTTCAATCTTACCTTGAACCTTTTTACCAGCGCGGAACTTAATGTTTACAGGAGATCCCAGGCTTAGTTTTAAACGATCCATAAGAGCACGTACCTCTGCCGTACTTTGCGGCTTAGCAGCCTTTGCTTTAGGTGTCTTATTTTGTATAGACTTAACAAGGCCTCTGCTTGACGTGCACTTAATTCGCCCTCTTTAATGCGTTCAGCAGCTTCCATTTGTTGAGCTGCACTACGCAATGCCAACAATGGACGCGCTTGACCCACTGTTAAGTCACCCTCGATGAGATCTTTTTGTACAGAATCACATAGTTTTAACAAACGAACCATATTTGCAATATAAGAACGACTACGACCTAGACGAGCAGAAATCATTTCTTGAGTTTGTTTATACGTATCCATTAAACCTTGATATGCCAAAGCTTCTTCAATTGGATCTAAGCCTTCACGTTGTAGATTTTCAACGAGGGCCACTTCTGTCATCTCTTCTGTATTATATTTCTTTTACAATAACTGGTACAGTCTCAAGACCTGCAATGATAGCAGCACGGTAACGACGTTCACCAGCTACAATTTGGTATTTATTCTTTTGTTTACGTACTACAATTGGTTGAAAAATACCAAGATTTTTAATAGATTCAGCTAATGTTGCCAAACTATCTTCATCAAAACTTTTACGAGGTTGATCTGCATTAGGAACTAACTCGGAGATTGGTAGTTCGTGAATCTCCTTTTCAGGCAATACAGACTCTACCGTATCCACCTTCATTAAATTTCCAAGGCCCTTCCCCAAGCCGGATGATTTACTTTTCTTACTTTTTACTTCTCTAGGCATATAACTAACCTCAATTTCTCACCTTACATATAGCATTTATTAAGACTTAGATGCTTTAATAACTATTTATTTTCTTTTGGCTAAATTTAGTATATACATCGTCCGCACCTTTGGATTTTGGATCATATACAATAATCGGTTCCCCATAACTTGGTGCTTCACTAAGTCGTACATTACGAGGAATAATTGTTTTATATACTTTATTGCCAAAGAACTTTTTAACTTCATCAGCTACTTGAATAGATAAATTTGTGCGACCATCAAACATAGTCAACAATACACCTTCAATTTCAAGGTCTTTATTAGAAGTTTGTTGTACGATAGTTATAGTTTTAACTAACTGACTTACCCCTTCTAGTGCGTAGAATTCAGTTTGAATTGGAATCAAAACACTGTCAGCAGCTGTGAAAGCATTCAAAGTTAGCAAACCAAGAGATGGCGGGCAATCAATGATGATAAAATCATACTCATCACGCACTGGTGCCAAAGTTTTTTTCAACATTGTTTCACGTGAAACAACGGAAACTAATTCTACTTCTGCACCAGCTAATTGAATTGTTGCGGGCGCTACAAATAGCTTTTTAAGCATTGTAGGCTGTACAATATCAGCAATAGGTTCACCATCAATTAGAACATCGTGAACACATAATTCCAAATCATCTTTTTCAATGCCTAATCCAGAACTAGCATTACCCTGCGGATCCAAATCTATTAATAACACCTTTTTGCCTGCATCAGCTAAACAAGCACTGAGATTAACAGATGTTGTAGTCTTGCCTACACCGCCTTTTTGATTAGTAATCGCTATTACTTTGCCCACAAAATTCACCTCGCATATTCGTTCAAAATAGTTCTTTTTTCATTATAACATAAAACAACTGTAATTATGGTAATTACAAATCAAATTCTTAAAATTAATCAATTTATATATATAATTGTATTATAAAACTTAATTTCTGATCAGAATCAGTTAGTTTATATTGGATAAATCTAACTGAATACTCTATTCTGATTTACAATTACAATTGTTTCACGTGAAATATCTTATAATCTAAAGAAAATAGAAATCAAAACAGAAATCACAATAGAAATAATAGTAGCAAACATAACTGTATAAATCATAGGAGAAACAGTTGTGGGAATTACACTAGCAGTAAAAAGAAATAGTAGAAACAAAAACTTTAGAGAAATAGTCACGAAAAAAATATAAGGTTAAAAATATGGTTTTAATATAAATGTATACGAAACAGTAAAATTTAGCTAAAATTTTTATTGATACTTAGATCACATTACTAATTCAAAACACGATAATATCGTAAGTTAGAGTTTTATATAAGAGTATAAGAGTATAGGTGTGTGAGCATAAAACTATAAAATATAAAAATATAAATGTATAAGTGTGTAGGCGTATAGGTGTATAAGTAATGCAACTCTAACTATGTTTATAGTAAAAACTCTAATAGTTTCAAAGCCTAAATTATAGATTAAAAATAACTATTACTATATGTAGTGTAAATTAGCTAATAACTTTTATTATAAAACTACATATAGATATAGCTTTAAGCTATATCTATATAGTACTAAATTATATGAGAATACAGGCCCCATAAGCTTTGACAGGCTTTCATCATATCTATATACTATTAACTAGGTAGTAATTAGATTGATAATCTTTAATATAGTTAAATTGATTATATTACATGATCTAACTATACAAATAATAGTAAGCACACACGCTCTACGGATACGCAGAGCTTTTTATTTTGAAGAGGAGGCGTTTCCATGCCCATTTATAACGGAATGCTTCCTGCCATCGATAAAGCAGAAGTAAAACGATACGCAGGACTTCGTCATGCAGAGGATTTTCCACAACAATATGTGGACGAAGCATGTAAAGAAATTCAGTTATTAGCTACACCTAAAGGTGTATATCAAGAATATGATTATGATGCAGAAACAAAGACAATTTTGAGCAATCCACCGCTTAAGATTGAAGGTTCCATCATTGAAAACATAGAAAAGTCTACAAAGTCTATGTATTAGGCGTGACAGTAGGTGAAGATGTAGAAATCCGCAGTGAACAACTTTTTAAACAAGGTAATTATACTGTAGGATTACTATTAGATGCAGCGGCTACCACAGCAGTAGAACAAGTAGCTGATCAAGTTAATGAAGTTATCAATACCATCGCTAAAAAAAACAAGGTTATAAAGCAACATGGCGCTTTAGTCCTGGTTACGGTAACTGGCCATTAGAAATTCAGCCTCAATTAGCTAAAATTATTAAAACAGAGATGATTGGTTTGCAAGTAACGGAGAACTATTTATTGTTCCCACGTAAATCTGTAACAGCTATCATTGGCTTAATGCCAGCTGACCAAGATATTAATACAAAGCGTGGTTGCACATCTTGTTCCCAAAAGGATTGTGCATCTCGTAAATTGCCAGAGAAGGCATCGGTTACCACTAATAACGAAGGAGAAGAGGGCCGTAGTAAAACAACAGCTGAAGTCTCTGGTATTGCTATGAAAGGCCAACCAACAGAATAATGTTTCACGTGAAACATTTCAAAATTTAGGATGATAAAGGAAGATATTTATGTATATATTTGATGGTGCTATGGGCACAATGCTTCAAGCTGCAGGCTTGGAAGAGGGCTATTGTCCAGAATTATTTAACGTAGAAAAACCAGAAGTAGTAAAGAATATTCACGCTCAATACTTACAACATGGCAGTGATGTTATTACTACTAATACATTCGGTGCTTGTGGCCTTAAGTTAGAAGATTACGACTTACAAGATCGCGTAGAGAAATCAATATTGCAGCTGTAAAAGTAGCAAAGAAGCTATTTCAGAGTTCAAGCCATCCGCTCGTGTAGCCGGTTCTATGGGCCCTACAGGACGTTTTTTACAACCTTTGGGCAATATGAGCTTTGATTCTATTTATGACACATACCGTGAACAAGCAGATGCATTGATTGAAGGTGGTGTAGATTTCATTATCATTGAAACTATCATCGACGTACAAGAAATGCGTGCCGCTTTATTAGCATCTCTTGATGCTCGTGAAGCAGCAGGAAGACTAAAGAAGATGTACAAATTATCTGTCAGTTTTCTTTCAGTGAAGACGGCCGTACTATTACAGGTACACCGCCAGCTGTTGCAACTACTATCGTAGAAGCAATGGGTGCAGATATCATCGGTATTAACTGTTCTCTTGGACCTGAACAAATCACACCGCTTATTGAAATCGCTAGTGTTACTAATTTACCAATCAGCTGCCAACCAAATGCAGGCATGCCTCAATTAATCAATAAACAAACTGTATTCCCACTTACAGCAGAAGAAATGGGTCCATTGATGCTTCCAATCGTAGATGCAGGTGCAAGCTATGTAGGCGGCTGCTGTGGTACAACACCAGCTCATATCCAATCTATTTCCGACGCTGTAAAAGCACATACACCTAAAGAACGTGCTCATATTGAACATAAAACAATTATTACGAGCCGTACTAAATTGTTGGAATTAGGTCATCATACAAAACCTCTTATCATCGGTGAACGCATCAATCCTACAGGCCGTAAAATTCTGGCTCAAGAGTTACGTGATGGCTCTTTCATCCGCGTAAAACGCGATGCTTTGGACCAAGTAGAAGCGGGTGCAGATATCCTCGACGTAAACATGGGTGTAGCTGGTATGGACCAAACTCCATTGATGGAACGTGCTATCTTTGAATTATCCATGCTCGTTGAAACTCCATTGTCTATCGACACATTGGATCCCAGCAGCCATGGAAGTAGCCCTTAAAAACTATCCAGGCCGCGCCCTAATCAACTCCGTAAATGGGGAAGAGGAGTCCATCACTCACGTTATGCCATTGGCTAAACGTTATGGTGCTGCTTTGCTTTGCTTGCCAATCTGCAGTGGCGACTTACCTGAAAAAGCAGAGGACCGCGTTGCTTTAGCTGAAAGTATCGTAAATCGTGCCCTATGGCTATGGTCTTCAACCACACGACTTATTACTTGATCCATTAGTGTTAACACTTGCTAGCGGTGAAGATAGTGCACGCCAAACATTGCGTACATTACAGTTATATAAAAAGAAATTTGGCTTCCCAACAGTAATGGGCTTGTCTAACATCTCCTTCGGTATGCCACAACGCCCTTACTTGAACGGCAATTCTTAACAATGGCTTTAGCATGTGGCTTAACTACACCTATTATGAACCCTCTAAACTATCCAGCGAAAAAAAGCATTTGTTTCTAGCACTACATTATTAGGTTGGGATCCAGGTTCTGCTCAATTCATCAAAAGAATACGGTTATGAAGACGAAACAAGTGCTCCTGGTAACGCTGCTCCAAAAGGCCCTGAAAAAGAAATCTTTCGACAGCAATGATCCACTCGCTAATATCCGTGCTTGCGTAGAGCAAGGAGAAAAGAGGCTATTATAGACCTTGTTAAAAAAGCATTAGCCGATGGTATTGATCCATTAGACCTTACTAAAAAAGGGTTTATCTGAAGCGATGAACGTAGTAGGGGATAAATTTGGTTCTGGTAAATTATTCTTGCCACAAGTAATGCTTGCTGCTGAAACAATGCAGGCTGCTTTCAACACAATTAAAGAAATCATTCCTGCTAGTGAAAGTTTAGATAAAGGCACAGTTGTTGTAGCAACAGTTAAAGGCGACATCCACGATTTAGGTAAAAATATCGTAGCGGCCTTACTTGAAAACAACGGTTATAAAATTGTCGACCTTGGCAAGGACGTTGATCCAGAGGTCATCGTTCAAGCTATTAAGGACAACAAAGCCGCTCTTGTTGGTATCTGTTCTTGATGACTACAACAATGCCTCAAATCGATAATACTGTTGCTGCTATCCGCGCTGCAGGCCTTAAAACTAAGGTCATGGTTGGTGGTGCCGTAGTATCTCAAGAATACGCAGATCAAGCGGGCGCAGACATCTATGCTAAAGACGGTATCGCTGCCGTTAACCACGCAAATGATTACTTTGAGACATTAGAAAAATAATTTCTGATTTACATGATACAAAACAAGGTGAAAGCTCATCTTAAAAACTTATTTTAATGGTGAAAACCACTTAAAAGGATTAAACAAGATAAGCTTTCACCATATGTATAGATCAAGAGGTACATGATGACATTAAGAGAAACATCAACAAGGGAAATTCACCATCACTGTTGAATTAGACCCACCAAAAAGTAGTTCTGCTCAAAAGGTATTTGACCAAGCATCGCGTTTAAAAGGAAAGTAGATGCTATTAACATCGCTGACAGCCCTATGTCCAAGATGCGTATGAGCCCAATTTCCTTGTCCTATTTGTTTACAACATAACGAAGGCATTGAAACTATCTTCCACCTTACATGCCGTGACCGTAACATCATCGGTTTACAATCCGAATTACTAGGCGCTGCAGCACTGGGCGTAAATAATATCTTAACCCTTACTGGTGACAAACCAGATAATGGGGACCACCCATTTGCACAATCCGTATTCGAAGTAGACTGCATGGGCTTGCTCAATATCGCTAAAACATTAAATGCTGGTAAAGACTTGGCAGGTAATGATTTAGATGAGCCTACAAACTTCTACATTGGTGCTACTGGCAACCCTGGTGCACCAGACTTAGAAATTGAACGTCAAAATTAGCAGCGAAAATTAAAAACGGTGCGCACTTCGTTTCAAACACAACCAATTTACGATTTAGAACAAGCAAAACGTTACATCGATAAAATGTCTGAGTTTGATGTACCTATTATGCTTGGTTTAATTCCTTAAAAGCTTCAAAATGGCTACATATTTACACGAAAAAAGTGCCTGGGATCAACCTTACTCAAGAAATCCCTAGACCGCGTAGAAAGGGCGGTAAAGAAGCGGGTACAGAAATCGCTATAGAAACATTGGAACAAATCAAAAAATCGCTGCAGGCGTACATATTATGCCTTTAAACGATATCGATACAACATTACATATCATTGATCACGTATAAGATATCGCTTAATAGGCAATGGGAAAAGAAGAAAGAGGATGCAAATCTTAGGTTTGCATCCTCTTTTGTATAGGTATCAATTGTTTTCTATTATCCGCTATTACGAGATAGCACTAATAAGTTATACTAACGGCTTGTATTTAATTTCTTTTGGTTTACGTGGGTATTGTTTAGGTGTTTTACCTGTTTTCTTAATGTACAGGATTGCTCGTTTATCATCCAAGGTTGGAAGTGTAACAGTACGTACTTCTTCAATCTTTGCTTTTAATGTGCTAAGGGCTTTATTGGATTCTCCCACTTCTTCTTCGTAGATAGCACCTTTTAAAGCAATAACGTAGCCACCTTCTTTAACATATGGTACGGTCCATTCTAATAGAATAGGTAATCTCGCTACCGCACGACTCGTAGCGATATCGAAGCTTTCACGGTAATCTTGATGACTAAGATCCTCTGCGGCCATGTAAAGTAGTACAGTTCGTCAACTGTAGCTCATCTATAACGGATTCAAGGAAGGTAAGACGTTTTCAAAGAATCAAACAAAGTGACCTTGAGACTACGATCGTAGATTGCCAACGGAATACTAGGAAACCAGCACCAGTGCCAACATCGATGATAGACATGCCTGATTTAATGATATTTGAGTCATAGCAGGAGAGGAGTCGATCATGTGCTTAACCACGACTTCTTTCATATCCGTAATACCGGTGAGGTTAAGATATTTATTTGTTTCAATCATGCGCGCGTAATACACATAAAGTCTTTTGCTTGTTGTTCTGTACATGGCAGACCAAATTTGATCATTTGCTCCATCATATATGAAACAAATTCAGACTCAGGTGCGATAGGCACATCATATTTTTCTTTCATAAGTACTCCTAATAAATTATCAGATATTTATATGATTGTAAAAGTAAACGACACATAGTTAGAAAATCTCATGTCATATGATACATCATATAAACAAATCCAGGTAATCATCAATATATAAGATAGTAGAATAGTATTTCTTATTTCAAATCCTATAAAACTCAGAAATTTGCGTTCTATGGCGTTTTTAATCTATTTTATATAAATTTATATATAAAAACTAATAAAACGACCATATGAGCAAAATATTTAAGTCATTTTTCTTTATATTATAGCACATTCTCAATTTATTCTCATTTACAAACCAAAAATATAGGACCTGCGTAACACAAAATAGGGTAGGCGAGAAATGTTATACCTGCATTATCATTTAAAATAATTAATTGAGAAATCGGTCCATCTTTTTCAATTTCATCATTCATCTTTTCAGTAACCAAAACTCACGGTTTATTTCTAATTTATCATCATGAACTTTTCTTCACATATGGATTATTTTGTCTATTCTGAATGTACACTTGATGTACTTCTCTAGTGTACATATTTTAGTTATAGAATAATATATACTTTATAAATATACATATAAATATACAAATATTTACTGATATAGATCTCTATTACATATATAAAATAAAACTTGCTACTTGATAATGAACTTATTTATAGATTACACTACCATTAATAGGGAGGTGGTACCCATGAAACAGAAATGTATGTGGATATTATTTAAAATGGGCCTATCATTATTTACTCCAGACTATATGAGCGAAGGTCGAGAAATAGATAAACATCAAGAACGGGAAGTTTATAACAGAAAAAGCTAGTTAATCGTAACGATTAGCTAGCTTTTTCGATTATATAATTGCTTATCACAATTATTTACTTCTATTGTATTGTTCTAGTTGAATTAGCAAAACAGATACGTCCGCAGGGGATACGCCAGAGATACGGCTTGCTTGGCCGATGGAGTGAGGGCGAATTTTGTTGAGCTTTTTGTTGAGCTTCAAGGGAGATGCCCTTAATTTGTGTGTAATCCCATTCTTTTGGAAGAATTTTTTCTTCTAGTTTACGAACCTTGTCGACTTGGTCCATTTGCTTTTTGATATAACCTTCATAAGTAATGGAGATATCAACAGCTTCTTCTACGTCAGGAGTATAGCGTTTTAAACCAAATGCATCGGCTACGATAGCGTAGGAAAGTTCGTTACGTTTTACTAAATCATAAGCATGAATACCTGTTCTAATAGGTGCTGTACCTAAGCTTTCAAGCAAAGATTGCGTTTCCTTAGATGGATTTACAGGTGTATTTCGTAACATATCCATTGCTTCGTCGATAGCTGCTTTCTTAGCTGTAAATTTAGCCCAACGATCGTCTTTTACAAGACCAATAGCACGACCTTTTTCAGTAAGGCGCATGTCTGCATTGTCTTGTCGAAGCAATAGACGATATTCACTGCGACTTGTCATCATACGGTACGGTTCATTTGTACCTTTTGTTACGAGATCATCGATAAGAACACCGATATATGCTTCGGAGCGAGCAAGGATGAAAGGTTCTTTACCTTGAAGCCATAAAGCAGCGTTAATACCAGCCATTAAGCCTTGTGCAGCGGCTTCTTCATAGCCAGATGTACCATTAGCTTGACCAGCAGAATAGAGGCCTTCAATATGTTTTACTTTTGAAGGGCTGGTGTCAATTGTGTTGGGTTCAAGCAATCGTATTCAATAGCATACGCAGGGCGCATGATTTCTACATTTTCAAGACCAGGGATGGTACGAAGGAATGCATATTGTACATCCATAGGAAGGGATGTACTCATGCCTTGTACGTACATTTCGTTTGTGCTAGTACCTTCTGGTTCTACGAATAATTGATGTCTCTCTTTATCTGCAAAGCGCACTACCTTATCTTCGATAGAAGGGCAGTAACGAGGACCTACACCTTCGATTTTACCGCTATACATAGGGGCACGGTGAATATTGCTCGTAATGATTTCGTGCGTTTCTTTTTGTTAGTATACGTCAACCAGCACACATCTTCGTTGCGGTTGATCCATTCGTCCATAAAGGAGAAGGAGTGATGATGTGTATCGCCTTCTTGAACCTCCATATTTTCAATATTAAGCGTCCGTTTATCTACGCGAGCTGGCGTGCCAGTCTTAAAGCGCATCAATTCAGCGCCATTATCTAGTAGGGATTGAGAAAAATGTTCCGCTACGTTGCCCATTTGGGCCACCTACATAGTCGATATCACCGATGAGGATTTTACCTTTCAAATAGGTACCTGTACAAAGAATGATAGCCTTAGCGCCATAGAATTCGCCAAGCTCAGTAACTATGCCCGTTACCTTGCCATCCTCAACCTCGAGCTCCGTAACCATGATTTGCTTAACATTGAGATTCTCTGTATTTTTCAATGGTTTGTTTCATCAACTGTTGGTATTTGATTTTATCAGATTGGCAGCGCAAAGGAATGCACTGCAGGGCCTTTACCCATGTTGAGCATACGCATTTGAATAGCCGTAGCATCTGCGTTAATACCCATTTGACCGCCTAAAGCGTCAAGTTCATAAACAAGATGGCTTTTACCAGGACCGCCAACGGCAGGGTTACATGGCATAAGCGCAATATTATCTAAACTGATGGTCGCCATCAACGTGCGATGACCCATGCGGGCAGCGGCGAGAGCCGCCTCACAACCAGCATGACCACCACCGATGACGATGACATCATAATTATCTACTGTGTACATATCAATTGAATTCCTTTATTTATTTATTTTTACCTTATCCCAGGGAGTCTTATTGTGAAAGTTTATTTTACCCCAAAAAGCAGGGGTCCAGGTCGCTCGCTGGGCATTTTCCTTCAGAAAATTACACGCTCCGACCAAAGTGATGTTTGGCTATTCCAGTGTCCAGTTTCACTGTGAGATTTTCTTTTGCTACGTTGTAGCCTAGAAAATTTTACGTTCGAGCAGTTTTTCCCAACGATGTGGGCATTTTTTCAGGAAAATTGCACGTCGCATATTAATGCTTTAATTTCCTCTGCTCCCTTAAGCCCTACTTTAGCCTTACCTAAGCAAAAACGGCTAAATAGTTCGTCGATACGTGAATAGTTCTCGATTGCTTTCACGGATGGTCACCCGTGATGTCGCCTAGTAGTTCCCAGGCGCTGCGCAGGTCGGTTGCTAAAGTCTACTGGCATGCCCATGTCGATGGAGGAGAGGGCTTGTTCGACTTGTGCCTTTGCTTGTTCCATGAGGCTGATGTGGCGCACGTTACTGATCATGGCACTATTGTCTTGTTTACGCGACCGCCATAGACGAGTTCTTGCACCCATTTAGAGAACTGCAGAGCCTTCACCTTCTTTTAGCGCTGATGCGCTCGATGGCCGTAAATGTTCCGTGTTCCTTAATATTTTCGTCTGTAACGACTTGTGCTACGTCGGACTTATTAAGGAGTACGATGGTATTCAAACCGCTCACAGAGGTCAAAATTTCGATTTCTTCAGAGGTTAATGGGTAGACCCATCGATAACACAGAGTACGATATCTGCTTTGTTAATATAATCACGAGCACGCTCCACGCCGAGGGCTTCCACCGTATCTTGTGTATCTCGAATACCTGCCGTATCGATGAGGCGCAGAGAAATACCTTCCACGGTCATATATTCTTCAATACTGTCCCGCGTCGTACCAGGAATATCCGTTACAATAGCGCGGTTTTCGCGCAAAGAGCGTTCATAAGGCTCGATTTACCCGCATTTGGACGGCCTACAATAACCGTGTAATACCGTCGCGAATAAGGCGACCTGTATTCGCTGTGGACAAGAGATCATCCATAGCTTTCAAAATAGGCTCTGGCTGTTCACGAACCTCTTGGCTCGTTACATCCTCAATATCCTCTTCAGGATAGTCGATAGTTACCTCTAAATGGGCAATCATGGCGATGAGCTGTTCACGCACATCTTTTACAAAAGGATGAAACGGTCCCGTCCAGCTGTGATACAGCGAGAGAGGAGTCCTCCTGTTTTTGCTTCAATAATATCAATAATCGCCTCTGCTTGGGGTGAGGTCGATACGTCCGTTCATAAAGGCGCGCTTCGTAAATTCGCCGGCCTCGGCCATGCGCACATCGTGGTTTACGAGCAATTTAAAATTTGTCGAACCGGCACAATACCGCCGTGACATTGAATTTCCACCACATCCTCTGCCGTGTAGGAATGAGGGCCTTTCATTAATAACACAAGAACCTCGTCAATGGTCTTGTTCGTTGCGGGATCTACAATGGTCCCCATATTGTATCGTTCTATTTTGGCGATCCATCAAAGGAACTGTGCCAGCGCTCTTGAACAGGCTATTTACAATAGGAAAACTATCCTTGCCGCTGACCCGAATAATACCAACCCCGCCGATACCGGGCGGCGTCGCAATGGCCGCTATTGTATCATCTATATACATACATATCTCCGTATTTCGATAATCTAATATTTGATTTTGTATATGTTCTTCGCCTGTGAAAGTTAAACTAAACTAATCTTTGCATGCGAAGATTAACTAGGTTAGCTTTCACCATAACCTAAAGAATAAGAGGACAGCCCTCAAGCAACCGATAATCTCAGCTACTTGAAAGCTGCACCACTATATTTTATTTTTTTATACGTAATCACAACATGACGGAACGGTTCGTCCCCTTCACTGTTAGTAACAACGTTTTTATCCCCTTGAAGGGCAGTGTGAATGATTTTACGTTCAAAAGCATTCATTGGTTCTAAGGAAACCTTTTTGACGGTTGCGTTTCACCTTAGAAGCCAATCGTTTCGCGAGATTTACCAAAGTTTCTTCTCGACGAGAACGATAATTTTCCACATCTACAACGATATGGCAGTGGCCAGATACATCCTTGTGAGCCACAAGATTTGTTAAGTATTGAATAGCATCCAATGTTTGACCATGTTTGCCGATCAAAATACCCAAATCTTCGCCGTGTACTTGGAATGTAATCTTATCTTTAGTCATCATTTTTTCGATAACTACAGTGAGGCCCATTTGAGTAAACATATCATCGAGGAATTGTTTACCTTTTCAGCAATTTCTTGTTGATCTTCTTTTGAAAGTTCCTTTTTAGAAGGTTTTTCTACAACATCACCTTCAGTAGAATAAACTGCTGTGTCTTCTACTTCTGTTTCAGTTGTTGCCACCGGCTGGGGAAGCAACAGCTACAGATTGTTCTTCTACATGAGCTACTTCTTCTTGAGTAGCAGTTTTAGCTACAGATGTGAAGAATAAGCGAACAACTGCTGGTTTACGACCAATGCCCAAGAAGCCATTAGAAGGTTGTTCCAAGACTTTAGTTTCTACCAATTCTTGGCCTTCTGCAGCCAATTGAGCTACGCCTTTGGCAATGGCATCTTCAATGGTTTTAGCAGATACATCGATAAATTCCATAGTGCCTCCTATTTATTAGCTTCTAAGCCTTTTGTAAATGAAATGTTGTTGCACCAATTGGAACACATTGGATACAATCCAGTAAATAACAAGACCAGATGGGAAGTTAAGGAAATGTAACCAATGAATAAAGGCATAAAGATTGTCATAATCTTTTGTTGTTGCGCAGCAGCACCAGTTGCACCGCTACTAGTTTGCTTGGACATAATCCATGTAGATAATGCACTCAATACTGGCAAAATGTACATTGGATCTGGTTCGCCAAGACTAGGAAGCCATAAGAAATTTACATAGTTTTGATCGTATGGATAGCCTTGTAAAGCATAGAAGATAGCGATCAAGAATGGCATTTGCACCAATAAAGGCAAACAACCAGCCAATGGGTTAACGCCCATTTCTTTGTACAATGCACCCATTTCAGCTTGTAAAGTTTTGCAGGATCGTTTTTGTATTTTTCTTGAAGCTCTTTCATGCGAGGTTGTAACTCTTGCATTGCTTTCATAGATTTAATTTGTTTTACAGTAAAGTGGTGCCAAAACCGCTTTAATAACGATTGTTAAAAGGATAATAGCCACACCGTAGCTTGGATAGCCTACCATTTGAGTTAATTGGAACGCATAGGTTACCAATGTAGTCATCAATTCAACGATAGGGTGGAATATTACTTAAAATTCCATTGTTTCTCCTTTTTCTTACAGTCCGAAACCGTCCTTCGCGCATCCATATATCGTTATGGTATGGTCTAAATTTCATCCATACAGATGCTCAGGTATTTCCAAAACTGTGCTCGATAATTTTTTTTGTGAAAGTTACTTTCACAGAACGCATCCAGCCTAAGCCAAAAAGGTTAGGGAACTGGATCATAGCCACCCTTGTGAAATGGATGGCAGCGCAAAATGCGTTTTAAGCCCATCCAGCTACCTTTTCAAAGGGACCATATTTTTCAATGGCCTGCAGAGTATATGTGGAACATGTCGGATAATAACAGCAACATCCCGGTTTTAAGGGGATATGGCAAGCTGATAGAACCTAATTAACGAGCCGTAAAAAAAGGCGTGATTTAATAAAGCATGTATCTTTCATAGAAACCACCATGATGGATTACAAAGACATTTCCACCAACCATATACCTTCTAATACGCGTGGTCCTATTTAGGGTCCCATTTAGATTATCAACAATTTGCTTTTACGCAATAAGTACAGTATTTCCTTTTTCCTGCTCGTTCATAGGTTGTGTCCTTCAGAGGGCCACGTCCAACGATAACAATATGATACCTTCATGAATTAGCTGCCGATTGAGGCGATACACTCTTTCATGAGCCGTCTAGCTCGATTGCGTTCAACCGCACAACCCACCTTTTTTACCCGTCACAAATCCGATGCGAGTCTTTTGCTTCGCCACGCCAGCATACGATAAAAACACACATAGGCGTCCTACCTCGTACTTACCATGCTTATACACAAGGCGATATTCATTATTATTGCGTCAGTCGTCTTGCAGGCATTATCAAGTCGGTCTCAGAACAGAAAAACTTGGCGAGAGCGCCAAAGTTTTCGCAGAAACTCTTGCTGGAAGTATTATATTATGCAGATAGCGTTTTCTGCCTTTAGCACGTCTTCTTTTTTAATACGAGACGGCCACCGATAGTTTTCATGCACCACGGAAACCATGGGTACGGTTTTTTTCTCCAAAGAGTATTTGGTTGGTAAGTACGTTTCATTAGTAAAACACCTCCTCGTCATTTTGTATTGT
>VOFG01003751.1_pt1 | contig 54919 bp, 93 predicted proteins | sample 5384171 | NCBI WGS metagenome assembly VOFG01 (sample SAMN12384726, study PRJNA508395) | human gut metagenome | isolation source: healthy gut F | host: Homo sapiens
GGGATTGATACTAAACAGCAATGCAAATAGAAGGCTTTTTCGCTTTGACGCGAAGAAGCAGTTGCGTAAAATATCATAGCCGAGAAAAGACAGGTTAGAAAGATAATGTTAATGGCTTTTGCCGTTTCGAGCAGGTTTGTCAGCGCGTAAAGAGGGCCGAAAACAGCCAAAGTTCCCTTTGGGTAATTGTCGAGCCAAACCCATGTCAGATAGCCGCAGAAAGGATTCTGTGTCAGACAGCTTTTCATAAACGGATTCAACCTTCTTTGAGCGTTATGACTGCCTGCTTTTGATAGCTCATGCCGTCAAAGGAAGTATCGTAAACCAGGGCGCACAGCAGTGCCCAGATGATTAATATGCCGGTGTGCAGCAATATTGCGTAAAATAATTGCCTATCGCGCAAAAAGGCGATGAGAGCAAAACGGCAAGCGGCAGTAGCAGGCTGTATGGGCCGAGTGGAATGCCGATGAAAAAACCAAGCATAGCGGTAAGGATTACGCTAAAGATTATCATAATACCGGAAAAGGCAACCTTTTCGGCAAAACTTACTCCGGCGTTTTGTAACATATTTATTCTCACTCCCTTTGTACTGTCATTTCGCAATTCAGCGGCGTATGGTAATCTGACAAGAATTCTTCAAAGCTATTATACCATAAATGTGCCGCAAGCCCGAGGAAAACGCGTTCCCGCATATGCGGGCGGAGGCGCGGTGCGCCGACAGCGTTTCTTCAAGCGCAGAAGCTCTGCTTCTGCGTATATTATAGCATGTCTATGCTCTGCAGACAATTGAGAGCCGGCAAACGTCACAGAAAAGTCATATTCGGCGTATACGGCGCATATAGTAGGAATACACCATACCGAATAGAAAGGGGCTTAGGCGGTGGCACTTTCCGAGTTAGAGCTTTTGGCAAGGACAATCAAATGCGAAGCCGGCGGCGAGGGGGAGGGAACGTATGAAGGGCGTCGCCTGTGTCATTATGAACCGGGTGCATATCACTTACGGTGAATATGGGCGGCTGCAAAATATCCCGCTCAATCCTTTACCAGCCGTTACAGTTTGACTGTGTACAGGATTCCTCTGGGGGCCGTTATAACCCGCAAAAACATCTATAATATGCGTCCGGAGCAGGTTCACTACGATATTGCCAATTGGGCAATTGCGGGGAACCGGCTGACCAACCTTCGGTTTTGCGCTTTGGTACTTCAACCCGTTTGCGCCGACCTGCCGGCAGAATTTCCTTCTAATGTGGGCCGGTTTGTCATCCGATTGGAGACCATTGTTTTACAATCCGACAGATGCAAACACATAATCTTTTTAGGAGGTAGACTATGGACAGTGAAACTACAAACAGCGGAATCGTGCCGCCGGAGGATATCCGGGGCAATGCAAATAACGCCGGAGCCAATACCGGGAACATGAATATGCCGGAAACGACTATACGCGCACACAAAACGGCGGCAGCAGAATGTTTGGGTTTAATTCTCCGCCGCAGCAAAGCTTCAACACAGAGAAATGCGCGGTTCGATGCAAAACATTTTAGCGCAGAATGTTGGCGAATATGTGGTGGTAGAGTTTTTTGATTGGCACAGAGCGGATTATGCGCAAGCAAGGCGTCTTATACGACGGGGAACAAGCTTTTGACGCTCTATGACGACCGGGAACGGAATTTCATCGTGTGTGACATTTTTTCAATCAAGTTTGTTTACTTCTACTATCGGGCGACAGACCGAACACGAACTTTAATCTGTTGTCTAATCTTGGCCCGATTGATGGAGAAAGTACGGCTGCAAATAACACTGCGAACACGCGCGGCAGGGGCAATAGACGTTAGGAAATAAAAATGAATAAAAAAAGATGGGGAATATATTCCCCATCTTTTTTATATGTTCTAAATCGGCTACAAGCGCGGCCGGTTCCTGTGTTTTTGTGTCAGTGCGGGGTTGGTATCAACAGGAGTCCAAACCGGATTAGGGGGACACCAGTATGACAATCAGGCTGAGCAGCGCCTCTGTCTCCTGTGGACATGCGTCGCCGCCCGCTGCCTGTGCCTGTGACGCAATCCCCTGTGCCTGCTGATGAAAACCGAAAGCGCATATAGCGTCAGGATTGAAGCCACGACCTGCATCACAAATGGGTCGGGATAGTCGTTTGCCTGAAACTCTTCGGGGCAGAGCGTCTGTGTCAGCAACATGTCGCGCTGTACATCAAGGATTTGGAAACGGAGTACGATACCGACGAGGATAAACAGCAGGTTGAATTCTGCCTCGTCGAGCAGATCGAGCTGTGCTTTTACCTCCTCCGGCAGCGCGCCGGGGTCGTATGGACCGCAGCAATTGCTATGTCGTATGAGAATCACCTCCCTTAATATAAAAATAGGCTTCCATTTTCAGTATATGTTGCAGCAAGTCGTTTTGTTTTTGGTATATCTAAAGCGTAGATTTCCTTGTTTTGTAAATACGGTTGTGCTATACCGTTTACGAAAGCGGAGTTTTTTCACATTTACACTCAAGATAAAAGGGCTGTTAGCAGCCGGGATGGTGGTGGTTGATACAGATGTATATTGCTGATTTACATATTCATTCTAAATATTCAAGGGCGACGAGTAAAACCTGTGTGCCGGAGGAGCTTGACCTGTGGGCGCGCCGCAAGGGAATTGGCCTGATTGGTACTGGCGACTTTACACATCCGGCGTGGCGGGAGCTTCTTGCACAGACGCTCGTCCCGGCACAGGAGGGGCTCTACGTTCTGCGCGAGGGGCTGCGTCTGCCAGCGGGCGGGCCGGACGAAGCGGCGGCTGTCCCACGATTCGTCCTGTCGGGGAAATCAGCTCAATTTATAAAAAGAACGGTAAAACGCGCAAGGTTCAATGTCATCCTGTTGCCAAGCCTTGCGGCGGCGGATGCGCTTGCGCGTAGGCTCGAGGCGGTGGGCAATATTCATTCCGACGGCAGACCTATTTTAGGGCCCTCGACAGCCGGGACTTGCTCGAAATTACGCTCGACGTGTGCCCGGAGGCGATTTTTATTCCGGCGCACATCTGGACGCCGCACTTTTCCGTGTTTGGGGCGTTTTCCGGCTTTGACACGCTTGCAGAGTGCTTTTGAAGATTTAACGCCGCATATTCATGCGCTGGAGACGGGCTGTCCTCCGACCCGCCGATGAATTGGCGGCTTTCCGCGCTCGACGGCTATACACTCGTGTCGAACTCGGACGCACACTCGCCGGCTAAGCTCGGACGCGAGGCGAATTTGATTAACGCGGAGCTGTCATATGCCGGGCTTAAAGCGCGCGATTGAGGGCGGCGCAGACGCGGGCTTTGGCGGTACGATTGAGTTTTTTCCGGAGGAGGGAAAGTACCACCTCGATGGGCACAGGAATTGTAACCTATGTTTAAAGCCCGCTGAGACGGAGCAGTATAATGGACGGTGTCCTATCTGCGGCAAAAGATTACAATTGGCGTTGAGCATAGGGTAGAACAGTTAGCGGACAGGCCGGAGGGTATCGCCCGGCCCATGCGCCGCACTTTGAAAGCCTTGTTCCCTTGCCGGAGGTCATTGCCGCCTCGTGCGGACTGTCCGTTACGAGCAAAAAAAAGACAGAGGCGCTCTACCTCGCGCTGCTTGGCCGGATTGGGCCGGAGTTTTATATTCTGCGGAGGCGCCGATAGAAGATGTTCAGCGCGCGGCGGGGCCGTACGTCGCAGAGGGGATTCGCCGCCTGCGGGCGGGTGAAGTGGAGCGTATTCCGGGCTATGATGGCGAATATGGTACGATTAAGCTGCTCGACGACGCACAGCGCCGCCAGCTCGGCGGACAAGTGTCTATTTTGCCGCCGGAAGAGCTGTTTGAAACGAAGCGGGCGGAGCGGAAAATTGTGCTGCCAGTAAAAGATATTTTTCAGGAGGAAACGGCTGCGGAGCTGCGGCCTGAGATAACAACAGAGCCGGACGGCGGCTTTGATGGGCTAAACGAGGAGCAGCATATGGCGGTTACTGCGCCGGACAAAACCGTAGCGGTTATCGCCGGACCGGGAACGGGCAAGACAAAGACCCTTGTGTCCAAGATTGCTTATTTGATTGAGCGGCTGGGCGTAAAGCCGTCGGAAATTACGGCGGTAACGTTTACAAACAAAGCGGCGGGCGAGATGCGTGAACGGCTTGAGAAGCGGCTCGGCGGAAAGCGCGCGGTGCGCGGTCTGACGGTTGGGACGTTTCACGCCGTTTGCCTCCGGCTTTTGCAGGAAGCGAACGGCTCTGTCGCGGTAATTAACGAGGCGGACGCGATACAGCTTTGCAGAGCAGGTTATTAAGGCGCAGAAAATCAGCATGACGCCTGCAAAACTGCTGCGTGAGGTGTCGCGCTGTAAGCAATCCGGCGCAAACGCGTCGGACGGCCTACCTGAATCGGTATTTGCGGCCTATGAGCAGCGCCTTGCGGATGCAGGTGTGACCGACCTCGACGGCCTGTTGACAAAGACGCTCGCGCTGTGGGAGGAGGGGCTGTAACGCCTGTGCAGGCACGTCGCTTCCACTATTTGCTCGTGGATGAATTTCAGGACATTAACGACATTCAATACCAGCTTGTACGTGCGTGGAGCGAACAGGGCAGCGGCCTGTTCGTGATTGGTGACCCGGACCAAGCGATTTACGGGTTCCGCGGCGCGAACCCGCGCTGCTTTGCACAGCTATTGAGGACGATCCCACCGCGCGGCGGGTTTATCTGACCAAAACTACCGCAGTACGCCGCAGATTCTGTCGTGTGCGCTGGCGGCAATTGCCGCCGACGGAAGCGAGGCGCGGACGCTTGTGCCCCAGCGTCCGGACGGGGAAGCGGTCAGCCTTTGCGCGCGCCGAGCCCGCTGTCGGAGGGGATATTCGTAGCAAAGCAGATTGGGCGGTTAGTCGGCGGAATCGACATGCTGACGCGCATGAGCTTGCGCACCAATCGTCTGGTAAACAGGTATACGGCTTTTCCGATATCGCCGTCCTGTACCGCACGCACCGGCAGGCCGAGCTTTTTGGAAACCTGCCTGCGCAAGGAAGGGATTCCCTACGTCGTAATGGGGCGCGACGACTTTTTAAACGACAGGGCGGTACGGACGGCGCTGTGCTTTTTTTCTCGCACCTCGTATGGCCGCAGGAGGAATTCTACTTCAATACGTTTTTACAGCTTTCCGGCGTGGAGCAAAGTGCGCCCGGGGCCGATGAACTGCTTGAAAAATATGGGCCGCGCGCGGCAAAGGAGAAGCCGTCCCAGCTTTTAGAGGACTGGGTACAGGATATGGACCTGTCCGCGTCCGAGCCGATGCAGCGGCTGCTGTGTATGGCGCAGTTTTACCCGAAAATGGAGGCATTTTTGTTAAATCTCACATTGGGGCAGGAGAGCGACCTCATGCGCGGCGAGCGTAAGGCCTATGCGGCGGGCGCAGTCACACTGATGACACTGCACGGCGCAAAAGGGCTGGAGTTTCCGGCTGTGTTTCTGTGCGGCGTAAAAAGGGCTGTATTCCGCTCGAATTAAAAGGGCGCGAAACGGATGCAGCAGAGGAGCGGCGGCTATTATTCTATGTCGGCATAACGCGCGCAAAGGAGCTGCTCTACCTGCTGACTGCGCCGGAGCCGTCCCCATTTACGGACGCTTTGCCGCGGGCGCAGATGTACATCGGCGAGACGCTGGAACGCGAAGCGCCGCAGGGGAAACAGATGAGCCTGTTCGACTTATAAGAAAAACAGCCTGCGCATCGTCGCAGGCTGTTTTAGTCTCCGCTTTGTTCCATTATATTTTTGACCGCCATATTGACCAAATTCGTAATTGTCATGCGCGCTTCGCGTTTTAATTCACTCAGCCCGGCGGCGTTACTTTCAGTTATGTAAAAGGTGTGCGTTGGATATATCACATTTTTATGTTGATACAGTTTAAATTTTTTGTATGAATTAATTCGTCTAAACAGGCGTTCATAATATCAGATATGGAGGCGTGGTAAACCTCCGACGCTTCTACAAGGAAATCGTAGACCTCATCCTCGAGTTCATATTTCCGTAAGGTTCGTTTTTTCTCGTTTATAAAATTTTGAGCCGATAAATTCATTTTTCATACTGTTTCAGTCCCTGCTTAATCCATAATCGCTCTAACCGCCATATTAATAAGGCTGGTAAAAAGTCAGATGTGTTTCACGTTTTAGTTTTTTTAGGCCGACAATGTTGCTTTCTGTAATGGTTAAATTACGGGTAGGGGCAGCAGCGTATATATGCGTATTTCCCTTAATAGTTCCTGACTTAATAAATTTTGCCAGACAAGCGTTTACGATATCGGAAATAGAGGCTTGATATTTTATAGAGGCGTTAACCAGAAATGCATATACATCAGCTTCTATAAGATACGTCCTTGCGTGCCTTTTTCTCTTTTAGAAAAGTTGATTCCAGAAATTTGTTTTCCATCGAATCTTTCCTTTTGCTTTTTGTTATATTTATTATATAATGAATACAAATCATAAATAATACTCACTACAGTAATAAAAATCTTTGTCATTTGGTAAGATTTTCTTATGCGGAAGGTAGAACAAAAACTCGCCAATAGGAGTAAATATCCAAAATTTACACATATTTTAGCAAAATAGCAAAAAAATTATGAAAACGTACCATGTTCCGTTGCATATTTCTACAGGATTGTGTAAAATTTTAATCAAAGGAGGTAGTTCGATGATTGATGAACAAGAAGCTTTATCAAGAAATATCAAAGCTTTTCGGGAAGAGCACCACTTGACCCAAGCCGAGATGGCGGATGAATGTGGAATCAGCAAAGAAACGCTAAGCCTGATTGAGCGTCAAAGGCACAACCCGACTTTGGAAACAATGCAGGATATTGCGGCGCGGATGGGTATTAGTGTTTCCTTCCTTTGAGAGTAAGAATCGAGGAAGGGCCTCACTACCGGCTGGTGGAGCAAAGCGGTTACAGAACGTCCATCAATGGGTACTCGACGGTCAAGACTTACGGGGTTGAGGTAGTGTTGGATGGTGTTGTTGTAAAGACGGTGCTCGATATATTTACAGATATCAACAGAGCAAAGAAGTTTGTTTCAGTTTGTAATAAAAATAAATTATCATTGACACATTTATTCGAGGTAATAGACGATTGGCTGGACGAGTGAAAAGGGTTACATAATGTGTTATATAGAAAAGCGCCGGAAGGCGTTTTTTCTTTGGCACAGCAATCCCGAAATTTAACGGCGGCAATATTGAAAGTTCTATATACTTGTGATATTATTATAAAACAATAGTAATTCCATATCGTCGGAGGATAGTGCAATGCACAAATGCACAAAATGGGCGCATAAAATTATCTCCTTACAAGATAATGAGGGTAAATGGGGTGGTTTCACTCCCTTGGTCAACATTCTAATTCACCAATGACAACAGAACAGGCTCTTAGACGATTACAGTATTTGGGGTTTACCGCCGCTGATGACTGCATACAAAAAGCTATATCTTACATGAATGACTGTTTAACGGGGAAAAAAGAGATTCCGGATAGAAAAGAGAAGGTGCAGGATTGGCCTGTTTTTTCAAGTCTTATACTTGCCACTTGGATAAGACGATTTGTAAAAAGATAACGTTGCAGCGAATCATGTTGCGCAACAGTGGGCAGAAATTATAACTTCTGCATTTGGAAAGAATCAATTTGATTATCAAGAATATGTTGATACATATTCAAAAGTGTTTCGAACACCGCCGAAAGGTGCCCGTATGATTGAATTTACAAATTTTTATCCCATTTCTCTTGTGGCTGGGCTCTTGAGTGAAAAAACTGAAAACGCATTTATAGAATATATCTTGAATAATGAGAGTGGGATATACTATGTATATGAAAATAAAATTTCCGCTATTCCGAAAGCGTTTCAGAGTAAAAACACAAGCCGTTATCTTGCTGCTATTGAATTACTTTAGAATACGAAAGCAGCAGAGACAAATTAAGATTTGTAGCAGAATGGTTGAAAGAAAATCAAAATTCAAACGGTAAATGGGATATGAGCAGCGCTGTAAACGACAAAGTGTATTTTCCGTTGTCAAATGATTGGCGAAAAAGCTGAAACAAGGGAAAATGATTGTACGGAACGTATCACAAAAAATATTAAATAAACTTATAAAAAAATTGGAACATTGCGTCTATCAATGTTCTTTTTTTTCTTTTAGAAGAAAGTTTAAAATAAATGGCGAATCGCATTTAACACAGAAGATTTTCCTGATAACAGACACGTTTCTTTTGTGTTATATACGCCGGAACGGGCTGCCTCCGTTTCATCTTTTCCTGCACAGAGGTGCATAATGCAAAAAATTGATTCACAATTTATAATTTTATTAACTTCTTACTAAAATTCATTGAACATATTCTAAATATTATGCTATAATTCAGTATATATTTTTGCAATTAGGGCAATAACCCCCAGAAAGGAAGGATAACATGTATAAAAAGCTTCATACGAGGTGTATAAGCATATTCCTTGCACTGCTGCTGGTTCTGCCAGCCAATGGAATGGATATGATTCTGGCATCAGGAGCGACATCGGATGTGGTAGTGATTGACGAGAGGTTCGACTATGGGCTCGATAAAAATCTTCTTATCACACCGAAAAACAGTAAGGATAATGCTACCCTTATAAACGAGAATATCGGCACCGAAGAAAAACCGGAATACCGCTACGGCCTTTGGTACGACGATAGTACAAAAGGCAGCGCGAAAAATAAAAGTATGACCAACTACAACTGGAGCGGCACCTACAATCCGGATGAGCATAATGTAGAGGCAAGAGCTGTTGTTGACCCTACAGATACACGGGATATTCCAGACGAGCAAAAAAACCGTGTGGGCCGGATTACTCCGCCGGAGTGCGGCTGGAGCGGCATCACTTTAAGAAAAATTCTGCCTAAACCGCTCAATGACGAAACGGGCTGGCTGGTGATAACGGGCAAAATTATGGCGCCAATTCCGACCACCGACAACACCGACCCCGTGTTCCATATCGGCATTACGAACGCGGAAGGCAGGACACGTAACCTTGTAAGTTTCAGCAACCGCACCAACGGTTCAAATGCGGGCAGCATAAAAACAAACAACAACAGCACCAACTTTGGTATATTCCGCCGCGATGACAATTGGATTCGCTTTACGGTTGCGGTGAAAACGAACGAGGCGGATATGACCCAGTCGCCCGTATACTTTATGGCCAGCGGAAACGGCAATGTTGCCGCAGCATACAATGGCGAAGGCGTTTCGAGCTTGAAGGTTACGGACAAGGTGATGAGTCTTGCGCCTTCTGCCTTTAATGCCGCCGACAAGGGGACGCTCACCACAGAGAACGCCGCAGTCACCGTAAACTGCGCCGGAAACTCCGAAAACGTTACTAAGCCAAGCGTTTATTTAGACGACTTTAAGATATTTTATCCGGGTGACCTCACGATGGCGGTGACCGACACTGCGGTTTCGCCAACGGAACCCATTACTGTAAAGTTCAGTCATAACGTGGATATCAGCACAGTTACAGCGGACAACATCAAGCTGGCAAAAGCGTCCGACCCCACAAATTACATAGAAGCGGCAGTTGCTATCGACCCGCTTGACGGAGAAACCTTCACACTGACACCGGCTTCTCCCCTCGACTACGGTACGGAATATATCATTACGGCGAATTCGTCCGTTGTGGATATTGTGGACAGCAAGGTCAGTGGCGGCGCGTCGTTTACAACCGAACGTACATCGTTTGAAGCGATTCAGGAACCCATATCAATGAACCGGCTAATTTAGATCAGGACAGTCAGGCGATTGAAGCGGTAAGCTTCACAGCTACCACGGTTCCGGCCGACAATGTGGATACAGGCCTGATTGAGTGGTATGTAGACGGTGTAAAACAGAATACCACCGGTCCTGCGTTTACCTTTACGCCGCCGGCAGGCCTTGGCAGCTATGCTATTTATGCGAAAGTGAAAAATACTGACATAAAAAGTGAAGAACGCACCGTATCGGTGACGGGAGAAGGCTTCAGCGCCATTACTTCACTCACGATCAACCGTCCGTCCAACCTCTCGCAGACTTTGGACGGCTCGCAGACGCCCATTGTATTCACGGTGAAACCCAACCCGGATACAAACGTGGATTTAAGCCTGATTGAATGGTACGTGAACGGTACGCCCAAGCAGCCGCTACCGGAAGCACGGAATTTACGTATACGCCAAGCACAGCAGGCACATTTGAAGTCTATGCGAAAGTATCCGGACTCAGCGTAGTTTCGGACACGCGTACAATCCGGCTAAAAAATGCCTGTGCTGGCGGATATCCCCGTTATGTGGGAAAACCTTTGACTACGATTTAGGGCACGATTTTGAAACAGCCCTTCCCTCCATCTGGTCAAAAATACAAAACACAGGCACGAACGACGAGTACAGGGCAACGGCAGCATCGTTGTCAAGGAGGACCCGGAAAATCCAAACAACAAGGCGCTTTTGGAATCCTGCCGCCGAATGGCCCATGGATGAGTTACCGCTTGTGCAACTCTGCCGCAGGCATTTGAATCCGCCGGCACGGTAACACCGCTGGTTGTATCCGGCCTTGCAAAGGTGCCGCGCGGCACGGCGAACGCCCCGGGCCTTAGCTTAAACATGCTCGGCTACAACGCGCAGGGACGCGCTACCGGTCTTGTAAATATCACGGGAGGGCGCCAACGGCGGGATTACATGCGGCAGTAAAACCGTGGCCTACCGGAAAGATAACGGCTGGGTCCGTTATACCGCGCTGATAACGCCCAACCCGGAGGATTTGTCCAAGAGCACGATTAAATGTATGCTGTCGGGCAACATCTCCGCTACAAACGGCGGCGAAAGCGCATATATTACGACGCAGGAATACACAATTGATTTAAGTAATATTCCCACTATTCTCAACGGTGCCCCCAGCTCAGATATGAAAGCGGTTACGGCGGCACGGTGGGAGACCGTAATGAGGTTTATGCCGACAACATCCATATCTACTACCCACGGAGCCTCACTGCGGAGATAAAAGAATATGCCGATGATATGCTGATCGACGACCCCATTGTGATAGACTTCAACCACAACGTAGATCTGAACACACTCACGGATGAAACGATCACGCTGAAAAATGCAATGACAATGGAGCCGGTTGAAAAAACAATCAGCTTTGACCCGCTCAATGTCTACAGCGTCACGCTGACGCCGAGTGCGCCGCTTCAGTACGGCACCGAGTACGTGGTAGAATTCTCTCCCGCTGTGACGGATATCGCCGGATTTACAATCGCAGACCCGGTAACCTTTACAACGCAGGAGAACAGGGGTCGCTTGCGATACGCCTGAGGCAGCAATGAACTTACTCTGTCGGAGGAAGCGGTGTATTCCGACCTTAAAGTATTCGTAAATGATGTGGAAGCGGATGCTTCGCAGTACACAGTTGACATCGGCAGCCCCGCCGTGGCGGGATTGGGTAGACGGCAAGATTGTCACCGGCATACCGGGGACGCGAGTTCACGTTCCGCTGTCCGGCTGACCGCAGCAAAACGACGCTCACAGTCCATGTCGAGGCCGCGCCGTAATGTTCCGCCCACGCCGGTGCCTGACGACCCGATACGGTATGTAACAATCCCCAGCAAAAGCAATCATGGTGCGCCGCTCTACGCGAATAACGGCACTGCTGAAGCATGGGATTATGTTACCGGTACGCCTCCGCTTGTCTTGCCGGATCCTGTACCGAGCATTGACGCTGACAATACGGTTTTGGCCGTTCGCAACGGTACGCGCCAGACGCTCGTTTCGAAGATGCTCACAACCGAAGCAAACAGTACATATGTCTATGAAACAAAGATAAAGATTCTCGAAGATGCTCATGATTTTCAAATTAATATGGGCGACATGCCCTCTTCTCTCCATTCGGGATAACGATGGTGCGAGCAAGAGAGTCTTGTTTGGCAACAGTGACGACAATGCCGGCTATACGCTTCCTGTGGATAAATGGGTTGTGTTTAAAGCGGTGCTGAACTTAAACGAAGGCAAAAAGATTGTAAAAGCAAGCTATTACATTGACGGCATTGAGCAGCATCAGGCGGGTCAGAACCGGCGGAGCCATACTCCAGCGCGGATAAGCTCTCCTAAAAAAATGCTGCTACGGGTATGGGCGAAGTAGTACGGCTGGAAGACACCCAAGTATACAAAAACAATTTGGCTCTCAGGCGTACGCGCACAGATTGAAGAGCTTAAGATTAACGATGAAGAGTTTAACAGCGCAAGCCAAATTACCCGCCCGGGCACGGGTAAAATACGCGTAAGAGTCGCAAACGGCACACGCGATTCCATATCGCCTGTCGTTGTGGTGGCGGTATGAAGGTGACATGCTCGCAAGTATTTCAGCGAGCGACGGCTCGGTCGCAATTGCGCCGGACGCGAAAGAAGACATCACAATGGAGATCACCATCCCCGACGGCATGGTTGTGGAAACAATGCAAGTAATGATATTCGACAGTCTGGAAAACATACGCCCGCTGCTTAAAACGCCGCTGACCAAGGAAGTAAATACCGGCGGCAGGCTCTATCTGGAAGCGGTGTATGGCGACAATATGATTCTCCAGCGCAATGAACCCATTAACGTATCCGGTACGGCGCCTACAGGTTCTACGGTCACGGTCAGCTTTGCAGGAAAGAAACCTCTGCGGTGGCAGAGGGCAAACCGTTTTACTGTGATGCTGCCGGAGGAGGAAGGCTCGTTTGAAAACCGCACGCTCACGGTAACTGCGGAAGGCGATGGTTTCTACGAAACCAAAACCATCAATAACGTACAGGTCGGAGACGTATATTATGCTTCCGGACAGTCGAACATGGACTGGCAGATGAGCAACACCAACTACGGCGACCAGACGATACCGGAAGGCGTACGGTATATGAAAGTGGCGTATACTGTAACGGCCGGCGAGCGCGTTGACCGGCACAACGCCACCGGCGGGGCAATATCAGAAGTGTGGAAGGATTTAAATACCTCTACGAAGGGCGGTTGCTCCGCACTCATGTTCTTTACGGCGCAAAACTGAGAAATGAAGGCGTGGACGTACCGATTGGTATTGTAGACTGCTCATTGGGCGGTACTTCATCTCCAGATGGGTCGGCGAAGATGTATACTTAAACGAGCCGGGCTATATCAGCGAGGGCTTCAGGGATGAGCACTTTGGCGATGCACCCGCAGACGGAAGGCGGTGGGAAGCCTGTATTACAATATGTTCAAATCTGTTTCCACCTTTACTTATAAAGGGGCTGTGTGGTATCAGGCTGAGCATGACTATGGCAGAGAATATGAGAAGCTCCTACCAGCTATGATTCATTTCCTACCGGCAGCTTCCGGGCTGGGAGGATGTGCCATGGTTTTATCATCCAGCTTCAGGTCATACCAGCGTGTTCCGCTCCATCCGCTACCGTCAGGATGATGCCGTACGGCAGCTTGGCGGGGAAGCAAATGGTATCTATCAAATTATTACAAGCGACACAGGAGACAAAATTGGGGCAACGAACTGAACATCCATCCCTCTAACAAAGATGTGGTTGGGGATCGAATTGCCCGCATGATGCTGGCAAAGCTATAGGGGTAGACAATATCCCCTACTCGGGGCCGCGCTATAAGAGCATGAGCGTCTCTGGCAATACCGTTACACTTTACGTTTGACTTTGTGGACGATGGTGTTCATGGCAAATTATGCAGCATGAACGCCGACGGGTCGCTTCCTGAGTTTGAACTTGCTCCGGCGAACGGTGCGGAAGCCGGCACATTTGTGAAGGCTACAGCGAAAATTGTGGGCAATACAGTAGAGCTTACCGCCAGCGGCGTGGACAATCCGGCCTATGTGCGGTATGGCAACCGTGGTGAAGCGATTTCCAGTTTAGCGACAGACTCAAATGGTGTGAAACTGCCATTGGCAGTCTTTCGGACCGACGGCAAGCTGAAATAAAGGGAGCACATAAAAGAATTCGAAATTAAAAAATTTAATGGGGTTTGCAGTTGTTGCTGCAAACCCCATATTTGTGTATTGCTGCATACAATTATAATTTCCAGAAATCCCATACCCCGGTCCACAGCAGAAAAATTCTCTATGGGAATGGGCGACAAGAAATAGAAGTAACTCCAACTTAAAATCGTGCAGATAGTGGTCTTCATCCGGTCCCCTTTGGGATGAAATATCTGCGAAAAGGGACAAAGATTATTGCAATGAAATAAAAAAAGATACAGTTTATACTGTATCTTTTTGTGTGACGAATCAATCACGAATGGCGGAGAAGGAGGGATTCGAACCCTCGAACCGCTTTTGCGGTTACACGATTTCCAATCGTGCGCGCTCGACCAGCTACGCGACTTCTCCACAAATATCTGACTGACCAACGCTGATTATTATAGCATATGTAAAAATACTTTGTCAATACAAAAAATTGATTTCTAATGCAAAGAATCATATGCCGGATAGACTTGCGTTTCGACAAAGTATAGTATAATCGTGGTAATGAATGTAATATCGAGGTGAAGCGCTTGAATATACCAAATATACTGACTACGCTGCGCCTGTGCCTGATGCCTGTGTTTCTCGTGCTTTTACTTTTCCCCGGTAGAGAACGCAAGGCTGTGGGCTATGGGCGTTTTGGTCTTTTCTTTTTAACCGACGTGCTGGACGGTTTTATCGCGCGGCATTTTAATCAAGTCAGCGACCTTGGGAAAATTTTAGACCCTGTGGCCGATAAAAGGTGATGCAAATTACGGTGTTGCTTTTGCCTCGCATTTTACAACCATGCGCTGATTTGGGTGGTTGCTTTTGTACTGGTAAAGGACGCTGCTTTAGGGGTGGGTGCGGTTTATATGCACAAACGCGGTATTGTGGCGCAGGCCAACTGGTTCGGAAAGGTGTCGTGCTTTGTAAGCTTTATTTGCTCGCTGATATTGATTATCCGTTTTCGACCCCGCTGTCGGACAAAGTTGTGCTGGCTTTGGGGGTTGCAATTGTTGCGGTCAACCTGTGCGCCCTGATTTCGTACATATGCGTCTTTTTCAAAACGGCCTTTAAAAAGCCAAAGGTGTGAAGGAAATCGGTACGAAAATAATAAAAATGAAAAAAATGCAAAAAGGGCTTGCTATATCGGTAAAAATGTGTTAAAATAATTTTTGCTTTGTAATAACGTTTATGATTTCGTCTGTGACGTCAGTTATAGGACAGAAGCTATAACATATAGGAGGTGTTGAGAAATGGCAAAGTGTGATCTGTGTGGCAAGGGCGTTTCCTTTGGTATCAAAGTCAGCCACTCGCATAGGAGAAGCAACCGGATGTGGAAGCCGAACGTTAGAAAAGTCAAGGCTGTCGTAAACGGCACGAACAAGACCGTTCACGTTTGCAGCAGGTGCCTCCGCTCGGGCAAGGTTGAAAGAGCTATTTAAGTTTGCTCAGTTTTATTTGTACGTAAATAATCCGCACCCGTTTACCGGATGCGGATTATTTTATGTTTGAAGCCGGCCCCAAAAGATGAATCGCTATTTATGCATAAAGGCGGCTGTTCTATGGACGAATTCGTCCGGCTTTATCAGATTGTGTCGCTTACACAAAGGAGTATTAGTCGTTGCAGCAGCAGCAGATAACGATGAGGATAAGGATGATCCAGAGAATCCAGCTACAGTTGTCTTCGCCACAGCCATTGAAAAAAGCAGCCCATAGATAAACCTCCTTTCGCCAACATATTTACCGTACAATACGATATGTACGGTGGAGGGCTTTGCGCCCGCCCGCCAATTATCATTCCGGAGGGGAGTGGCCTGTAGTGCTGGCCGTTTGTGTTCCGCGGCTCCGTTTTGATTATTGTAATACCATAATATGAGCGTAAGGCAAATTGGTTACAGCCAAAAAAGAAAAGTACAGACATTGCTTGGCAGAATTTAAATAAGGGCGCAAAAAAGCGGGGCAGACTGCCCCGCTTACGATTTACTACTGTTACTTTTTAATTGGGATTCCTTTTTTGTACAAAATACCGAGCAGCTTTTCACTAGGCTCAAAATTCAGCTTGCAAAGCGTTCCATCCTGAATAAAGATACAGGTATAGGTACGGAAAGCAAAAACGACTTCTTTGCGTTATAACGCGCGATAGGCTTAAACTGCTGCAGAGCCGGACTATTGTGGAACGCAATCAGCTTGATTTCGCTGAGCGAAAACTGCGCAACACCCCATTCGTGGCTGCCGAGTTTTGCCGTAATAATTAAATCCTCCCCTACAATTGAATAAGCGTAGTCGGAAAGAATATTTCGCACCAGCATATATGCACCGACGCCGACAATCAGTACCGCACCGAGCTGGTAAAGAGAACGGTAGGGCAGCTTAAAGTGTGTAATTGCGATATCTGTGATACAAATCAGCAGAAAGCGCCGCCGCGACGATGCCAATTATGAAGAAAATAGTTTTACCGACAGGTTTGACGGTTTCTTTATACATGGTTTTATAGGCCTCCTATCTTGCACTACAGGGCACATTATAATACATATGCCGGACAAATACAAGTGTTATTTTTATGGAATTTTGTCCGCTGCGGGCAATTTCTTTGGTAAAGATTCTTTGATAAAGACGAAAAAAAGTATTGATTTATTTACGCCGGTTGGCGTATAATAAGGACACGATCCTACACAGTTGTGTCAAAAAGGAGAGAGTCATATGGAACAAATTTTAGAAATCTTGAAAAAAAGACAGCCGCATCACGCCGCAGCAGATTGCTGTGATGCTCGATAAAGACCCTGCCGCCGTGGCAGCCGCCATTCAGTCCTATGAAAAGGACAAGACAATTGTTGGATATAAGACCCTTGTCAACTGGGAAAAGACACTGAAGGAGTCGGTAACGGCGTTTATCGAGCTTAAGGTTACGCCCCAGTTTGGAGAAGGGTTTGACAAGATTGCGAAAAAGATTTACCAGCACGACTGCGTAAAAAGCGTATATCTGATGAGCGGCGGTTTCGATTTAGCGGTTACGATTGAGGGAAGGACGCTGAAGGAAGTGGCCCTCTTTGTATCGGAAAAGCTTGCGCCCATGGACAGTGTCATCAGTACGGCGACGCATTTTGTGCTCAAAAAGTACAAGGACTACGGCGTCGTATTTTCGCACGAGTCCGAGGACGAAAGAAGGATGATAACGCTATGAGCGGATTCGACATAGAAAAGGTCCTTTCGCCGGTGGTAACGAATATACCGCCGTCGGGGATACGGAAGTTTTTTCGACATTGTGAGCGAGATGAAAGATGCGATTTCGCTCGGTGTGGGCGAGCCGGATTTTTTGTCACGCCCGCGCATATCCGCGAGGCGGGCATCGCCTCGCTCGAGGATGGACATACGCACTATACCTCTAACTCCGGTCTGGCCGAGCTGCGGGCACAAATCGCGGCGTACATGGAGCGGCGGTTTTCGCTCAAATACGACGGGGCGCATGAGGTTCTCGTCTCCGTCGGCGGGAGCGAAGCGATTGACCTGCGCTGCGCGCGATCCTATGCCAGGCGATGAGGTGCTGATTCCGGAGCCGAGCTTCGTCTGCTACAAGCCGGACACTGAGCTGGCGGGCGGCGTGGCGGTTCCGCTCGAAACAAAGGAGGAACATAACTTTGCGCTGATGCCGGATACGCTGCGCGCGGCGATTACACCGCGCACAAAGGCGCTCGTGTTGCCGTATCCGAACAATCCAACGGGCGGTATCATGACGAAACGCGAGGTTGAGGCGATTGCAGAAGTGCTCGAGGGCACGAATATTTTAGTAATATCCGACGAAATTTATGCCGAATTGACATACGGCGGCGCGCGCCACTTCTCGATTGCGCAGATTCCGTCCATGAAGGAGCGTACGGTAATTGTGAGCGGCTTTTTCAAAGGCGTACGCCATGACCGGGTGGCGGCTTGGCTATGCCTGCGGGCCGCAGGCACTTATTGCCGCGATGACGAAAATTCACCAGTTTGCAATCATGAGCGCGCCCACAACGAGCCAGTACGCGGCCATTGCCGCCCTGCGCGACGGCGACGAGGATATTGAACGTATGAAGCGTGAATACGACCGGCGGCGGCGGCTCATCGTCGACGGGTTCCGGAAAATGGGCCTTAGCTGCTTCGAGCCGCTTGGCGCGTTTTTACGTGTTTCCGTGTATTAAGAGCACGGGCTACGGCTCGAACGAGTTTTGTGAGCGGCTTTGGAGGAGGAAAAGGTCGCGGTCGTGCCGGGCAATGCCTTCGGCGAAAGCGGCGAGGGCTTTATCCGCTGTTCCTACGCCTACTCGGTCGAGCAGATTACCGAGGCGCTGGCGCGTATTGAACGCTTTGCAAAACGACATAAAAAAACAGCCTGTAGGGGCTGTTTTTTTGCACAGCCGCCGTCCCGGAGGCATGGCAAACACGGTTTTTCATAATTGTCCGGACAGTTTTGGGGATGCCCGGGTTGAGGTAAATAAATTATGAATGCTCGGAATGTGTCTGCCACGCCCGCGGCACGGCGGCTTTGCTGGGCGGTGCGGCGCGCTACCTGAATTTTAAGTTTCTGATCTCCGGCGTATTAAGAAACGCGGAGATAGACAGCTCGAAAACATCACATATCTTTTTGATTGTCTGTATCCGCATTGACGTTTTCGGATTCTTTTGATACTTTCTCAGCGAACTCATCGACACGCCTGACCGGCGGGACAACTCTTTAAAGTTATTCCCTTTTCTTCACATAACTGCGTATACCGCGCTACAATTGCTTCTGTAAATGTCATGGCGATTCCTCCCAACCCTCTGGCGAGAGCCTCTCCAAACCCCACGGCGGGGGTTATAGCTCCACGCAGTGGCCGTTTTAAAGGGGGTACGGGGGGAAATCGGAATCCCCCGGACTTAAGGCGAACAGCGTTCGCCTGTACTTCTTGGTCACAAAAGTACCGCGCCGCAGGCATAAACAAGACTAATTATTTGATAAAGACTAAAACCAAATGTACGAATTACTTCGCTGGGTTTTTATTCCTTCAAACAATTAATTTCTACCATGCCTACGGCGTGGTACTTTTCGTGTGAAAAGTACCCAAAAACGTGGGGGATTTCGATTTCCCCACCCCCTTGAAACGACCACTGCGTGGGGCTATAACCGCAGCCATGAAGTATCTTTTCCTTTATCAATTTCATCAATATGTTTATGTAATACTAAATTTACGTATTGTGAAAACGAACGAAACGCATCATCGCTTAAATCTCTTATTCTTTCTACAACATCTTCATCTAAGGTGAGGCTAACTCTCGTTTTTAATGGTAAATTAGAAGCCATGCTATATCACGCTCACTTTTTAGTATATGATGTTATATTGTATTACAATACGTCCTTTTTGCGTGGTTATGGTAGGAAATAATATGAAATAATAGTATTTATTATTATATAATAGTACTGTAGCGGCCGTCTCCCGCGCGCCCAGCCGCACAAACATAAAAAACCGCCTTTCGGCGGTTTTGACCTCAACATCCGTTAGGAAGTTGAGGTTTTATTCATAACACCTTGATAAATCGTCAAACATATCTTGCTTTACAATCAAACCTCCGTGTTCGCCCAAATAAGCGTCGAAGCCGGCAGCGTCGACCGGCGCGGCGTATTCGGACACGAGCGCGCACACGCGGGCGTAGTCCTTCTGCGCGCGTTTGATACCGAGGTAGTAGCCGCCGTCCGCGCGGTAGAGCGCAGCCTCTTGCAAATCGCGGGCGCCCTCTGCGCGCCAAAACGCGGCGAACTCCGGCAGCGAGCGAAAGCGGTAAAAAGGAGAGCGCGGGCGCGGCGCTGTTTTTGCCTTATACTGCCCGTTTAAGAGCTTTTTGCGGATGATTGCGCGCGTCAGCTCGCGCTGGGTATCCTCGTACGCCATACGTGTGATTACGAAAACGAAGTCGTTTCCCTGTGGGCGCGCCTCGACCAAGATGCTGGCGGAGGCAAGGTCGAAGCCGGTTTCCTCGGCCGACTGTGCCAAAAAGCGAAGCAATAAACTCGCGCAGCTGGGGCGAGTCGGGCGTAATCGACTGCGGGTTGATGTCCCATACGTTCAGCTCGCTCGGCGTTACCGTTACTTTAATTTTGTTGGAGCCTAACTTTTCAATTTTCATATTGCGTCACCTGCCTTACCTTCAAAGAATGTGGAAATGAAATTGAAAATATCCCTAACTATATTATAGTATGTACAAGTTTTGTTTGCCATAACAAAAAATTAACGCTTTTGTTACTTTGCGTAACGAAGGCATTTTTTCGGCCAAATTTACCGGAAAAGAAAGATTTTCGTTATTTTTTTAACCATAATTGTAATCTGTAAAAAGTATGCTACAATATAGCGGGTGTCACGATTGGGCGCCAAAAAGGAGATGAGATACTATGGCTTATACGTTTCAGGGAGGCGTACATCCTGACGACAATAAAAGCTATACAAATAATATTCCCATCAATGTATTAGACGGCGTAAACGAGCATGTGTTCCCGCTGCAGCAGCATATCGGCGCGCCGCTTACGCCCGTGGTGGAGATTGGCTCGCCCGTCAAGGTTGGGATGAAGCTCGCGGACACGGACGCATTTGTGTCCGCGCCGCTGCACAGTTCGGTTTCCGGCACGGTAAAGACGATTGAAAAGCGGCTGCACCCGAGCGGTGTGCCCGTGACGAGTATCGTTGTGGAAAACGACGGCGAATATTTTGTCGACGACAGCGTGCGTCCGCGCGGCAGGCTGTCGGATTTGTCGCCGGACGATATCCGCAAAATCGTGCGCGAGGCGGGGATTGTCGGCATGGGCGGCGCGGGCTTCCCGACACATGTAAAGCTGTCGCCGCCGAAGGAGAAAAAAGATTGAGTATGTAATTGTGAACGGCGCGGAGTGTGAGCCGTATTTGACGAGTGACCACCGCGTCCTGCTCGAAACGCCGGACATGGTGCTCTTTGGCTTGCAGGCGGTGATGCGCGTGTTTGGCTTTGAGCGAGGGGTATATTGGTATCGAGCAGAATAAGCCGGACGCAATTTTATTAATAGAAAAGAAATTGCACGACTATACGGGAATCAAGCTGTGTGAGCTGCGGACGAAGTACCCGCAGGCGCGGAAAAGCAGCTGATAAAAGCCATCACCGGGCGCGAGGTTCCGTCGGGAGGGCTGCCCGCGGACGTTGGAGCGGTCGTAATTAACGTCGATACGGCGGTTGCAATTGCGACAGCGATTCAAAAGGGGATGCCGTCAATCCGGCGGATTGTGACCGTGTCGGGCGACGCGGTGGCGCAGCCGGCGAATTTTGAGGTGCGGCTCGGCGTGCCGTTTCGGCATCTGTTTGAAAAAGCGGGGGGCTTTAAAAAGGAGCCGGAAAGATTATCGCGGTGGCCCCATGATGGGACAGGCGCAGATATCGCTCGATATCCCGGTCGTGAAAGGGACGTCGGCGCTGTTGGCATTTAGCCGCGATATGACGGTATATGACGAGAGCGCGGCATGTATGCGGTGCGGTAAGTGCGTCAAGGCATGCCCAATGCATCTGATGCCGTTGTATTTGAACATGTATGCGCAGCTTGGCGATTGGGAAATGTGTGAAAAGTACCATATTCTCGATTGTATCGAGTGCGGCGCGTGTTCGTATTTATGCCCGGGGCGGCAGCATCCGGTACAGAATCTGCGCGTTGCAAAGCAGAAGGTGTTGGAGCTTAGGCGGAAAGCCCAGGGCAAATAAAAGGGAACTGAGGGAGAGTATACATGGCGGACCAGAAATTTGTCGTTTCATCATCGCCGCATATTTCCACTTCCGAAAGTACGCGTATGATTATGCTCGACGTAATCATCGCGCTGATGCCGGCGCTGATTGCCGGGTGGTTTTACTTTGGAATCCGCGCGCTCGCGGTCACCTGTGTGAGCGTGGTTTCCGTGTGGCGGCGGAATATGTGTACCAATGGCTGTATAAAGGGTTTTTAATTAAAAAATGCACAGCAGACGACGCTGTCTGATGCGCTTCGTAAGTCGGTGTCCAAAACGGACGTAGGCGACTTAAGCGCCGTTGTGACGGGTGTTTTGCTGGCGTTTAACCTGCCGGCGACGATTCCGTTTTGATGGTTGTCATCGGCGGCGTGTTTGCAATTGTAATTGTAAAGCAGGTGTTTGGCGGCATTGGAAAGAATTTTGTCAATCCCAGCGCTCGCGCGCGCGCGTTTATGCTTGCGTCGTGGCCGGTGGCGATGACCTCGTTTGTATCGCCTGTGATGAGCTTTGCGGGCTACATAAATCCGGTGGATGCAGCAACGAGTGCGACACCGCTTGCGATAATTAAAGAAGGCTTGGCGGGGAACGCCGCACCGTCGCTCTACGACGCGTTTTTGGGGCGCACCGGGGGCTGTATCGGCGAAACGGCGACGCTGCTTCTGATTGTCGGCGGGCTTTATCTACTGATTCGCCGCGTAATTGACGCGCGTATCCCGCTCGCGTATCTCGGCACATTTGCACTTCTTGTGTTTTTCTTTTGGCAAAGAGGCGTACAGCCTTAACTTTACGCTGTATAACCTTTGCACCGGCGGTGTCATGCTCGGCGCGATTTTTATGGCGACCGACTATGTAACGACGCCGACGACAAAGATGGGGCATATTATATTCGGTATCGGGTGCGGCGTACTGACGTTTGTAATCCGCCGTTTCGGCGGTTACCCAGAGGGTACGAGCTACGCGATTTTGTTGATGAACGTAGCAGCGCCCGCTGATTGACAAGTATATCCATCCCAAAACGTTTGGGGAGGTGGCAAAGCGTGGATGAGCAGATGAAGAACATTTTGCGCTATGCGCTGATTCTGTTTTTGATTGCGGCGGTCGTCGCAGGGCTGCTTGCAGGGGTAAACCTTCTGACAAAGGATACGATAGCGCAAAACGAGATTGCGGCGGAGCAGCAGGCGCTGGCGAGGTTATGCCGGACGCGCAGACGTTTGAGCCGTTTGACGCAGAGGTGGCGCAGGGCTTTGGCGTTGCGGTGGTTTATGCGGCGGCGGATGCGGCCGGTACGGCAAGGGGCTATTGTGTCAAGGTGGCGCAAAACGGCTACGGCGGCGCAATCAGCGCGGTGGTCGGCGTCGGCTGGACGGCTAGGTGACCGGCGTGAGCATTATATCGCACGCGGAAACGCCGGGGCTTGGCGCAAATATTGAAAAGGACAGTTTCCGGCAGCAGTATACCGGTAAGGGGGCTGTCACAGTTGTGAAGGCCGGAGCGAAGGAAAGCGAGATCAACGCCGTTTCCGGCGCGACAATCAGCTCGAAGGCTTTGACGGCGGGCGTGAATAAAGCTGTAGAAGTGGCACAGCAGATTCAAAACGGGATTGTTCCGGGAACGGATACAAATCCGGAAGGCGGGGAGGTCGGGGCAGATGAATAAAGAAAAACAAGTACACAAAGGTTCTGCTAAACGGCCTGATAACAGAGAACCCCACACTGGTACAGCTCATTGGTATGTGTCCGACGCTGGCGGTTACGACGACGCTGCAAAACGGCGTGACGATGGGCATTGCGGCGACGCTTGTATTGATTGCGTCAAACGTCGTGATATCGCTTTTGCGTAAATTTATACCGGATAAGATTCGTATTGCGGCCTACGTTGTGATTATTGCGGGATTTGTGTCGGTGATTGAAATGCTTCTAAAAGCGTATTTTGCCGGATTTGTCGGCAAGCCTCGGTATTTTTATCCCGCTGATTGTAGTAAACTGTATCATTCTTGCGCGCGCGGAGGCGTTCGCGTCGAAGAATACGGTCGGACTGTCCGCGCTCGACGGCCTTGGCATGGGGCGGGCTTCACACTGGCGCTTGTCATTGTGTCGGCAATCCGCGAGGTGCTCGGCTCCGGTACAATCTGGGGCATCAGCGTTGCGGGCGGCATTGACCCTATGACAATGCTTATCCTGCCGCCAGGCGGGTTTTTGGCGCTGGTATTGTGATTGGGATGATTCAGTTAATCAGCGCCCGGCGCAAGAGAAAGGGCGGTGACGCATAATGGCGGAGTTATTTACCATATCGCTGACCGCGATTTTGATTGAAAACTTTGTATTGGTAAAATTTTTGGGTATCTGCCCATTTTAGGCGTCTCGAAGCGCGTCGACACGGCGCTGGCATGGGGTGCGCGGTTGCGTTTGTTATGACGCTTGCGTCCGCGCTGACGTATGTGGTCTGGACATATATGCTTGTGCCGGCGCATTTGGAGTATTTGCAGACGATTGCGTTTATTCTCGTTATTGCCGTGCTGGTGCAGTTTGTGGAGATGGTTCTGCGTAAAATGATGCCGGCCTTGTACGCTGCGCTCGGGATTTATCTGCCGTTGATTACGACGAACTGTGCGGTGCTCGGCGTTGCGATTCTCAACATCGACAAGGGCTATAATTTTATCAGCGCAATTGTGTACGGCTTTTCGGCGGCGATTGGTTTTACGCTTGCAATCGTGTTATTTGCCGGCGTACGGGAGCGGACGCTCTTTTCTAAGCCGCCGAAGTGTATGGAAGGATTTCCGATTGCGCTTGTCAGCGCGGGCCTGATTGCGCTGGCATTTATGGGCTTTTCCGGGTTTAAAATCTGACGTGTGGGGTGCAGCAAAATGGGAGAGGTATTGACCGCCCTCGCTATTTTAGGCGGGCTGGGGCTTTTTGTTCGGCGCGTTGCTCGGCATTGCATCTATCGCATTCCGAGTAAAAAGCGACGATAGGATAGAAAAGTGTTGGAAAATCTGCCGGGGGCGAACTGCGGCGGATGCGGTTTTGCGGGATGTGCAAACTTTGCCGAGGCGGTTGTCAGCGGCAAGGCAGGCGTGAACGGATGCCCGGTTAGTAATGACAGCCAGCGCGCGCGCATTGCCGAAGTAATGGGCCAGACGGCGACCGACAATGAACCGGTCAGCGCGGTTGTTTTGTGCAGCGGCGCGGCAGGTGTTGCAGAGGAAAAGTACAAATACTATGGCGTAGACGACTGTAACGCGGCGGCGCGGCTCGGCGGCGGACAGAAGCAATGCGCGTTTGCCTGTCTTGGACTTGGGACGCGTAAAGGCTTGTAAATTTGACGCCATCCATGTAAAAAGACGGCGTTGCGGTGGTCGACAGGGAAAAAAATGTACAGCGTGCGGCATGTGCGTAAAGGCGTGTCCGAAGCATGTGATTGAACTGCTCCGCAAAGTGCGCAGCGTATCGTGAAGTGTAAGTCACAGGAAAAAGGGCCGGCGGTCACGAAAGCGTGCCGCGTAGGGTGTATCGGCTGCCGGTTATGCGTGAAGGCGTGTCCGGTTGACGCGATTACCGTAGAGAATAATCTTGCAAGAATTGATTACAGCAAGTGTATCGACTGCGGCGAGTGTAAGATAAAATGCCCGCGCGGTATTATTGCATAGGTAAACGAAAACCAAAGGATGGTGGAAGGATGTATTTTACAGAAGTATTCGGACCGCTTAAATGGCACATGCTTGTTTGCGTTGCAGCGTTTTACGGCGTTCCGGCGCTGCAGTATGTTTTGCCGCAGGAGTATGGAATGGCGCTGTATCTGATTGCCGGTGTGCTGAGCGCACTCGTGATTGCGGTTACATGTGTTGTTTTAACAATCCGCGAGGGCTTTAAGTGGTACTACCCAATCGTTGTGATATTCTTATACGTGCCTTCGCTGCTTATGTTTTATGATTCCTCCATGCTTGGCAATGTAATCGCGTATCTTGGCCTTGCGTATGTCAGCCTAGGGGATGGGGGCATATTATTGGGAAAATTATTGAACGCAATAGATAAAATAAAAAAGAAGCAGCCTGCATGTCGCGGGCCGCTTCTTTTTTTTGTATGTATTATTTAGTATTGACAAAAAGTGTATCGCCGTCTATCGACACGGTTTCCGAATCACTGTACAATAGGCCAAACAGTTCGGCGGGGACATATGTTTTTCATCAATCAGCATAGGCGCTGCACCAAAAGAAAACGGAGCCGTGAGGCCGATTGCCGTGCTGCTTGCCTTGTAGTAGCTGTCAACGCCGATGCGCAGTGTCGTGTTCACTTCGCCGTTATCTATTTTACGCTGTCGTCGCTGCCGTTCCATTCTACTTTAAAGCCGAGTTCTTTCAGCGACTGCGCGAAGCGGGAACCAATACAACGCCGTTTTCAACCTGCGTTTTTGCGCCGACAAGTTCTTTAGAGTTAACCACAATTTTTGCGGGTGCTTGTACAGACTCCTATTCAGCTGCCGCCGGCGGCGCGACTACAGTTCTGAGTGACGCCGTTTGCGCGGGAAAACCTCAAGCACAAGCTCATACCAAAAACGAATAGCCGTGAACCTTTCTCGATGCTGTCTGTTGAAACGGCCTGCTTTTGTCAGATATGCCGAAATAGGATTGTCGTCTAAAATAGTGATGCTGTACGCACCGTCATCGCTTAAAAAACGCGGACGCCGCCCCTCAATTGGCGTAACCTCCCCGACGGTCAAATATGATGCGCGCGCACCTTCGTCCGAGTAAGTTCGTGACGAGCGCAAACGCGGCGGACTGTGCCGGCTCGCTCATTTCTAACATGGGGGAGTAATAAGCAGTAATTTCATCCCCCTTGCCCAGGCTGGACAGCGCGATTGGGTCGCCGCTTTCGCTGTCAATCATTAAGGTGCTGTCAGGACACTCAGCAAAAGCGACTCGTTTTCATCGTATTTGTTTTTCAAAAGGAGGCGTATATGGCCGTCCATTTTCTTCGATGGATTCGATTGGGCCGTGCATCATTTTTTGTGTTTCCTTATATTCCGGCGGGGCAATTACTACGTCCGGCTGCGCGCTGATTGGCATGATGAGCGGCGGAGAAACAGGGGGCCTCGACCGCATAAACGCTGATGGAAGACACCACCATAAGCGACGAAAGGCCGATGGAAACAAATTTTTTTAAGCCATTGGAACTCATGTTACAAACGCCTCCTAATTTTGTATTATACTTCTTTTGACGGATACATCAGCAAAAAAAGTTCCAACCATTTTGTATAAAAAGGTTTTAGGATACGCTAAAAGCAGATGCTATATATTGGTAGAAAAATAGTTTTATTATATGTAAATAGAAGCTGAAAACGGCAGGAAAATTGTATTGACAGAACCGGGGCGGAAGGATATAATGGTTACGATTTATTGAATCCGGCTTTGAATTATGAGGGAAAGGAAGAGAATAGATGAATCAGGCATTTGTTTTTGCAAAGGATTGTGCGTTTGAGGAGCAGGGCGGTGGAGTGAAGCGAAAGATATTAGCGTATGGCGACAACATGATGCAGGTAGAGGTCCACTTTGAGAAGGGGGCGGTCGGCGCAATGCACAGCCATCCGCATACACAACTGACCCATGTGCTTGAAGGCGCGTTTGAGTTTACGATTGGTGAGGAAAAGCGCATCGTCAGAAAGGGCGACACGCTTTATAAGGTACCAAATATTATGCATGGATGCGTCTGCCTTGAAAAAGGGGTCTTGCTCGACACGTTTGCACCGTACAGGAGGATTTTTTAAAGTAATCGCCCCTGCTATTGATAGCGCTTTCGATATTCAGCCGGAGAAATTTGGTATTTTTCTTTGAATCGCCTTGAAAATATTGAATGGATGAGTATCCGACTGTTTTTGCGATTTCGCTGACCGGCAGTTTTGTCATCGTAAGCAGCCGAACCGCCATGTCGAGTTTTGTTTGGGTGAGCCGTGCCTCGAAGGACATGCCGTATTGCTTTTTCACCAGACGGGCGGCTTGCTTTGTGCTCAGATGGAGCTGGTCGGCCAACTTTTCCAGCGTCGTGCCGGCGGCTGACCAAAGCATATGCGAGTCCAAAATTGTCGTACGCCGGTCTTCGAGGGATTTTGCCGGGAGCGGCGTGTCAATGCGCATATTACCTGTAGCCAAGCGGACTGTTTCAATTAGGATTTGTAAAATATAAGCGGATATATTGCTGTAGCAACCTATTGTCTGTGCATTCGCCTCTCTGGCAAGATTGTTCCATAAAGAGAAGCAACTTTCACTGCCGTTGCCGGCCCAAAAGCGTATATCGTATAGCTTGTCGAGGGCATAGTCTGCGTCGTAGCTGTTATGCGTGGTTGGAGTTTTCGTTTGCAGCAGTTCAAATCTGAGACAGTATTCCATGATGACATGGCCTGGTCGCTGATTTGTTCGAGATCGGTATCCGGCCCCGTAATATAAATTGTGCCTTTTGCACGGCGTGCTGTTCATCGCGCAGCTTTACTGTACCCTTTTCCGCCCGTTACATAGTGTATTTCAAACCCTTTGTGGCAGTGGTTATCAATGTAGTACAGGTAGGGGGCTTAATGAATTGTTTGTATATTAATATGATAGTTGTCGGTTTTGATTTTTAATGCAACATTGTCTAGACTGAAATAGATACTGTCCATAGATTAAAATCCTCCATATTTTTTAAACTATAGTAGTATAATACGGATTTTTTGAATAGAAGTCAATTGTTTTGTTGTAATTTAAGGACAATTTATGTTTAATTGGTGTCTTTTTCTGAAAATATGAAGTGGAATTTTATTTGTAACTAAATTGTAATGAATGCAGTATTTCAGGGGCAAAACAATGATATCACAATATATTGACAGGTGCGGAATAGAAAACACAATATATAGAAAAAGGATTCGACTTGGCAAATTTTATTTAGAGAAATGGCATAAAATTTTGTTGAATTTGTATTGATTATTATATAAAAACGAGTTATAATATAGATGAGTTTTTATGCTATGTTTATGGAAACACAGACATAGTAAAACACATTATTGTGTTAAGCAATTATTTTAAACATATTTAGGAGGTCGGGGGAAATGTACAAAAAGTTTTTGTGCGTCATCTTTAAGTGTTGCCATGATTTTAAGCATGGTTACACTGCCCGGATTTGCCGCTGGTGCGGCGGATTTGAGCGCCGGATGCGTCGTTTATTCTGATGTGGATGGAAACCAGATCAGAAGCCTTACAGGCGGCGCGGCAGTTAAGGCATCGACCGACCACCCAGCAACGCAGGCAGTGCGGCTGCGGATGCTGTGGTCTGGGTAGCTACATATGATAATGGTGTTCTTGCGGGCACCGCTTACAGCGCGGTTTCGGTACCGGCTGGCGGGACAGCGGATGTATCCGTTACAACGCAGGCAATGCCGGCTGACGTTTCGAATGTCGTATTGTATACGTACATTTGGGACAGTTTTACGAACATGAATTCAATCGCGCCTGTCGCGACGTTTCCGTCTTCGAATACGGATTTAAGTGTCGCAACGGTAGGTGGCGAGGCATTGCAGTTTAGTCTTGCAGATGGCGCTGCCATATTAAGGACTGATGCGGAGGCTGCTGCGGGTGACCTGACTGTTAAAGCGGTAGCAGCGGACAACTCGGCTAAGGTCGAGGTAATTACGCTTTTTCGTTTACAGATAATGTAACGATAAAGGTTACGGCTGCGGACGGCACGGTACGCGACTATACGGTTTCGCTTAAAAAGAAGCTGGTAGCAACAGGGAACTTGCAAAGGTTTATACGGTTCCGACAAGAGAAAGCCTTAATACACAGCTTTTGATTGAGTCGAGTGCTGCGCGTAAAGCTGCTGGTATCGTAAAGGAAATCAAGCCGGGTGAACCGGTAAAGCAGGACGACTTGACTTATAGCGACAGAGATTGGTTTAAGTTCCTGACAACAGGAAGTAAGCTGCTCGGCACAACACCGATGCTTCTGGCGCTTAATGAGGTAAGAGGCGAAAATCAGAAGGCGTTTGCCCGCAAGCGGTGATGAGTATTTTTACTTCACGGCAAATGAGTCCGGTACAATTTATGTAACTTATACGGAAGCAATGAAGTCGTATGAAAATCCTGAAAACGGCTGGACAAAGGTAACGTCTCCGAAGCAGGATGTACCGGGATTCACTGGGCAAGAATGGTATGATAATGCAAAAGCACCGGATTCTTACACGTATGATCCGGATGCATACCCATATTATACAAATAACATACAGTATGACAAGGAGCACACGACATGTTATTTGGGGTATTACACAACAACATACTATAAAACGTTTGAAGCGGGCGAAAAGGTAACGCTCTATACGAACGGAACGGAAATAACCAAAACTTTATCCCGATGATTGCGTGGGACGAGGAAGCGGCTGCTATGCCGTCGGTTGATATTACGCTTAAGTCGCTGACTTACAACGGAATTAGCGTACCGAACTTTGACCCGGAAAAGACGAATTATTCTATTACGCTCTATGACGGTCTTCCTGATTCGATCGAGGTTGTTGGTGTGCCGAACAATGACAATCCGGACGATGAGGTAAGTGCAACGACGGAACTGACAGAGTCTACGGCTAATACAGCGGTATACACAGTCACGGTGGTTGATAAGGACGGTAACACAAAAGAAGTATACTGTTACGTTCCGTGCGTTGGAAAAAAAGAAAATCTATGATTTGAAAACCGCGTCCGACTTGGGCGTACTTACTGAAAACGGCGGCTATAATGTACATACGGATACGTGGGTAGGCGCCGGGAGCGACATGAACAAAGCGCCAATAGGTATCGAAGACGATATCCGGGGATGGTACTACGCTGGTTTATAGCGACAGAAACAACGTAAAGCTGAATTCAAAGGGAACGCTCAACGGCGCGACGATTATCCGCCGTTCCAAAGGCGAATCGGCGCCGAAAGATTTGATCCCGGCGAGCCGCCGACTATTCACGAGGGTTCGATTTTTAAGCCGTATTACAGCCCTGATTTTGTTAGTCCGCTCGGCGGAAAACGTGGGTAAGCTTTGTAGTTTCGAGCGATGCGGTTATTTTATATGAGCGACCCGATTGGCGCCGGCTGGCCGAACAATCCTGTTGGCGAAGACGGTCAGAAGGAATGGAAACTGACCACGGAAAGCACAGACGATAAAATTAAAAACTACTTATTTAAATGTAGCAACTGTTTGGTATAAGGAAGTAAAGGCCGGCGATATTGTGGAGATACCGAGTTATGGCGCGCCGGCAACGTGGGACGACAAGAGCATTTGTTGGGATCCGTCGATTTTTGTAGTGCAGTGGAAAGAATCGGCTGTGCCAACTCCGACGCCGACACCGCCGGCAGAGTCCTCAAACGCAAATCTTGCGACGCTGAAGTACGATGATACAGCGATTGCGCTTGAAAGCGATAAGACGGAGTACGATGTTGTACTCGGCGAGGCGAAGACGGTTAACCTCACATGGACGTTTGCAGACGATGGTGCAACTTCTGAGCCACAGTCCGGCGTTTCGCTGGCTGTTTCGAGGCTGGCGCATCGCAGACGATCGTTGTGACGGCTGAGGATAAGACGACAACAAAGGAATACAAGGTTAACTTTACGGTGAAGAAAAGTAAACCCGGAACGAAATTTATGACTTGAATTATCATAACAGCGATAAATATGCGTTGCAGACGATTAAGCGTTCGACGCCAGCTTCAGTAAACGATTTGGTACGGCGACGCCGACATGGATGTACAGCGGATATGTTGGTTTAGACAAGGGCGAAATGAAGGATGGCAAGTATCAGTGGAATACATCGATGGCTATTCGCAGACTTGGGCGATTTTGAAGACGGACGGTACGTCAGAGTACTTTGAAGACGCGGCGCTTATCGCAATGGATAAAAAGGCGAAGCGGGCAATCCGACTGCTAACATGAAGTTTTTCAATGGGCCGGAATATGATGGAAAGAACGGAACCTATTGGCTGACGTTCCGCGTTTCGTCACCGGGTATAATTTACTTTATAGATAGGCCGGGAGCGGGCTGGTTTAACAAACCGGAGGATTGGAACACGGTTCCTTCTTCCTCGGGCTTAAGCTTTAACGGCGCAGGCAATATGTTCTATAAGCATGTAGAGGCAAATGAACTGGTGCAGGTTCCGAACTATGGCGATAGTGAAACATGGAAGCCGGGGACAGACAGAAAAGCGACGGAACCGGGTGCTTATGTAATTGCATGGGATGAACTCCAGCCTTACAAAATTGCAATCAGCGGCGACAACGATGTAACAGTGGGCAAGCCGGTTACACTCAGCGCTGCGATGACGAAGGCGGCGGATGATTCAGCTGTTGCGGACGCAACATTTAAGTGGGTAATTACCGATGGAACGGATAAAGCAGCGATTGACAATGCGACCGGCGTGCTGACACCGTCTGCTGCGGGTACAATTACAGTAGCGGCTTCGGATGCTGCCGGCAGAGCGATTGGCTATAAGGACATCACGATCGGTGAGTTGGTATCGGTTGATCCGGTAATCACGAACCTTACCCCCGAATCCGGATCGTCCGATTAAGGGTGCAATTAAGTATAATGGAGAAAACATTGGTAAGGCCGACATCAACAATCTCTATTATACAGACCGGAAAAACCTTACATTCGGTCATGTTTCTCAGACGTTGAAGGGTTGCGACACGATTATCCTTTCGCGCGGCGATATGTTTGTAAAGAACGATGCGGCGCAGAAAGAGGCACAGTCCGCCTTTATGAAGGGGAACAACGAGTACTTTAACTTTACAGGAAATCATGAAGGTACCGTGTATGTTTTGTCGGCTTCGGCGCTCCGAACTATACGGCGGAAAATGGTTGGGCGACATTGAATAACGGCACGGGCCTTACATTCCCGTATGAATTAGACGAGAATTCATATGATGGGCTGAAAAACTTTGCCGTTTGCGTACAATCCGACGGAACCGGCTTACTATGCGACACGCGTTCAGTGGTTTTATGAGTTCGATACACCGGCTGAATGGGACCAGAACGCAACTTGGGAAAAAGAAGTAAAGCAAGAAGATGGTAGCGTTACATATGTGACAACTTCAACTGTTGAACAAGCAGATGCACTCAAATATGTATATGGAAAAACCTTTGATGCAAATACACCGGTTTCCGTTTTGACACCGGGGCTTGAGACATCTGCGGGTTATCCGCACCACTTTACAGTACTTGTAAAATGGGAAAAAGGATGCGCTCGCAACTGTTCCTGAAATTTCCGACGGCGGAATTGAAGACACGGGCGAGGTAGCAGCAAAGACCGCGTCCAGCGTAGAGTTGGCTGCGGATGCGGCAGTCTTTACGATTACGGCGCAGCAGAACCCGACAAACACAGAGATTACAGTAAATGGTACGTCGGCAAGCGCGGCGGGCACACTCGTTCCGGTTGTTGTCTATAAGCCGGGTATGACGCCTGCTATGGCTGATGCTGCTGTGAAAAACGGTACGTCGCTTGATACGATTATTGCAGGTGTTAAGCAGGTTGTTGTAAAGAATAACAATACTTACACGGCAGATTTTGTATTTGCAGACGACGCGGAATCGGGCGCAATTGAGATTTGGGCTTCTGACGGTGCTTCGAAGGATAAAGTTGTACTTGATTTCGTAAATCCGGGTGTAAGACTTGCGGCTATGGAAGCAATTATTGATGCTGCTAATGCACCTGAGAATGTGGCTGAACTGTTAAGCGCAGCGATTTCTTCCAACTTGGCGGAGCTTGATGGCGACGCAGGCTTATTTAACGGCTTGACGGAAGAGGGTAAAAAGCATGTAGCAGCAACTGTTGCTAATGAAATCAAGACGATTGATAAGACAGATATCAATAATTATAAGAAGGTAGCTGATCCGATTGATGCGGCGTCGCTTTTAGTAGCGCTGTCAGAGGGGAAGATTAGTGATAAGGATGCGGAACGTGTTCTCCCGAATCTGTCTGGCACGGGCTTGGCTGCGACAGCGGTAGCGGATTATAAGGCAGGGCGTATCAGTGATGCCGGTAAGGCAATTCTCTGGAACGCAATGAAGAAAGATACAGGTTATTATGCAAGCTGGTCTAAGCACAGGCACCGTTTATTGAACAGGTATTTGTAAACACTGTTTCAAATCCGGGCAAGAACGGCGTTAATGACGTTGCTGCTGCTATTAAGGCTTACCGTAGCTTGAGCGAGCTTTCCGGCTGTGACTGGATTTCTTACGATTCCATTGCAGCTGCTGGCAAGGGTAATCAGTTTGCGTCGAAGATGATGGTGAAAAAGCCGACTTCGTATGAAGACTTTGTAACGAAGTTCAATGAGGTTGTAGACGAGCTGAAGGTAACGCCTTCGAAGCCGGGACCGGGGCCGAGTGGCGGTTCGGGCAGTGGAAGTGGATCAGGTACAGGCACGACCACAACAATTGATAAAACACCGTCTAAGAAGAACATAGACAGCTTTAAAGATGCCAACGATGCAGCATGGGCAAAATCTGCTCTTTCAAGTAATGCTGGATAAGAACATCTATGAAGGTTACGAAGACAATACGATTCGTCCGAATAACAATGCAACAAAGGGAAGAGGTTATTAAGATTCTTGTTTCGACGTTCTTTACAGTTAATAAGAATGCACGCTCCTCTTTCAGTGATGTAGCTTCAAATGAATGGTTCTATCCATATGTTGCAACCGGTGAGGCAAAAGGAATTACCAAGGGCATGGGCGATGGTACGTTTGGCGTAGGATTAAAATGTTACGCGTCAGGATTTTGCAGTTATGATTTATAACTACATGCTTGACAAGGGCATTCAGGTAAATACAACGCCGTACAACTTTGTAGATGATGATGCAATTGCAGATTATGCGCGCGATGCGATTTATGCGCTCAAGAATGCAGAAATCATTAAGGGCTATGAAGACAACACCGTTGTTCCGGAAGGCTCGGCTACACGCGCGGAAATCGCACAGATGGTAGCTAACTTGATCGTGCTGCTTGGTTTATAATAAACAAATTTATATATATACTTTGAAGGGGGGTAAACCAATGAACATGTTTAAACGTATGGCATCTATAGTCGTTATGGCTGTTATGATGCTGCAGATTGCAGTATTTGCTGCTCCGGTGCCCGAGGATGTAATCGGCACTGAGTATGAAGGTGCTGCATCGTTGCTCTGCGCATTGGAAATTATGGTTGGCGATGGATCAGACTTTAAGCCCGACGATAATGTGACAAGAGCGGAGTTTGCAAAGATTTTGATAAAAACGCTGAATCTGGACAGCGCATCAGAGGCTTATACGCCTACTGGTCTGTTTACAGACGTACCGACCAGCGAGTGGTATGCGGCGCCGGTTGAAATTGGTGCGGGTATCGGCGCAATCAAAGGGCTATGGCGATGGAACCTTTGGCCCGGACAACAACGTATTAGGTACAGAAGCAGTTAAGATGATGACTTATGCATGTGGCCATGATATTACAGCAGAAGCGAATGGCGGATATCCTGCTGGTTACATGGCAACCGCGCAGCAGATTGGACTGCTGAAGGGTATTTCTTCAATTGATTTCTCGCAGCCGATGACGAGAGGTCAGGCAGCGGTTCTGTGCGCGAATACGCTGAAGGTTGACATGAAGAAAAAGGTTTCCGAAGGCGACAAAATCATTTATGAGCAAATCAAGGATGTAAACCTTCTCTCCGAGAAGCACGACGTTTACAAAGCAGAGGGTGTTATTTCCGCAAATGACGTAACGAGCATGTGGGAAGCAAGTACGCTCCGCGAAGGGTATGTTCAGATTGAGTATGGTTCAAACAGCGGTATTTATAAAGCTGGAGAAACCACAATTGCTGACGCGATTGGTCAGTATGTAAGAGCATACTATAAATATGATGAGGACCTCAATGAAGGTACGATTATCTCTTATGAGGCACTTGCAAACAGAAACGAGAAGACGGATGTAGACTTGAGTGATATTGATTACAACTCGGTTACGGGTACAAAGCTCGAGTATTGGAAGGATAAGGATAACGATTCGCGTACAACAGATATTAGATTTGCAGAAACGCCGTCGATTATCTTCAATGGCGCAAGCAGAACGGTAAATGCATCCGTTACCGAAACATTTGCACAGATTAAAATGACGGCCTTTCCGGCGAAGTATCTTTCATGGATTATGACGGTGATGGCAAAGTTGATGTATTAAACATCATGGCGTATGACACGGTTGTTGTATCCAGAATTGATACAAAAATTATATTATCAACAAAGAAGTAGATACTTATAAAGACGGCGACGGTAAAGTTACAGTTGACGTTGAGTCCTCTAATATGACAGCGAAAATCGTGGACATTGACGGCGACGAGATGGAGTTTGGTGATATTGCAAAGGGTGATATCCTTTCCATCGCAAAGAGCGACCCGGGCGCTCGCGAGTATGCTTTTTATCAAGGTTTGCAACGACAGCGTTGAGGGCGAAATTACAGAGATTGGAACGGACGACGATAAATTTGTACTTACGATTGACGGCGAACGCTATGAAGTAACTGATTCGTATATGCATTATGTTACGAAAGGCGCGGGCATTAACGTAAGGCTCAAGCCAGCTTAAGATTAAGGTTGGTACGAGCGGCGAGTTCTATCTCGATTCGTTTGGCAGAATTGCATATGATAAACTTTCGGTGTTTCGAGTGATGCAATCTTTGGTTTTATTCGGACATATGCAGTAGGCAAGGGGTACGGATGACTCGCTGCAGTTTAGAATTTTTGCTGATGGCGAGTACATGGATAAATCGGCTGCCGCGAAGGTAGTTAGACGGTACGGTTTACAAGAGCACTGCGGATCTGCAGGCAGCGTTGAGCAATTCGATTGCAAAGGTAAACGAACATTCGCAGTTCTATCCGAACGATAAGGATGAAATTGGTTATTACCAGATGACGCCGATGCTCTTTTGAGCTGGATTCTAACGACAAGATTAGCAAGATCGACACGCCGTACAGAGCTCCTGGTGAGTCTGAGTACACGCTCCAGATGGTAGCGGAAAAAAAAAGCTACGATTGATTTTGCAAAGGGTGTTACTTACTTAAAAGGGTTCCAGCTCTTTACAGGGTACACAAAGTATAAGGTATTGATTCGACACAGGTAATCTCGATTCCAAACAACTATAGTGACATCGACGATTTGAAAAAGATTCAGACCATGAAGGGTACGAGTCTGCCGACGGAAAAAGCAAAGGCATTTAAGATCATGATGTTTACGACTGAGCCGAATTCGTACAATGTTGAATTTGCGCTTACGCAGATGAATGCTGATGCGACTGCTCCGGACGGTTCATCTCAGACGCATGATATGCAGTTCATGGTTGTGCAGTCTGTTACACAGGCTATGACTGGTGACGACGATGAAAAGAAGAAGACACTTAAGATTACAGGTCTGATGGAAGGCGCGAAGAAGGAATATTATGTTGATTCGGATTACTATGAGAGCGGCGACTTCTATAGAGATATCTGGACAAATGCAACCAGCAAATATCCGGAGGCTGCATCTGTTGAGGACCCGCGGCGTAAGAGTGGAAGTGGTTGTGGAAGGCGATGCGATCCGCGTATTCACAAACAGCGCAGGCCATGTAGTATGGGCGCGTCCGACATATCTGATTGATGCTATGATCTTTAAGGCGGACGACCAGAACTTCACAGACTCTATTGACCGTTATCGTGCACAGGATATCGCAGGATTGAACGAGTTGGATGGTACTACTGGTAGATTTAAGTACCTGCTCCTTAAGGATTCTGTGAATGGCAGGAACAACACACAGGCAACAACGCGCGTTAGCGTTGATGCGAACGGATATAATTGGTTCTGCTTCGGCTGACGGTGTAGATGCAATAAGTAAATCACTCAAGCTCTACGACCCGGCAACGCAGCAGTATATCTTTAACGATGCTACCATTAAGAATGGTATGGGTACAGACGAATCGTACGATGTTACTAAGTTTAAGGTAATGGTATACGACGGCAGCAAGGGTAAAGGCCTTAAGGTAGAGGCAGGCAGCGACAACGACCTGAATGATACAAAATCGGGCGAACCTGCAAGCTTAGTTATCATGCAGTTCAGAGGCGGCAGCAATGGCCCGACAGAATCCGCGTGGTATGTACATCATCAAGTACTAATTGGTATATGTTGATGTAGAGTAATAACAGCATAAAGAAAGACCGCTTCGAAAGAAGCGGTCTTTTTCTTGTATTCTTATCTATTTGTCCAAATTCTTTCTAATTTGCTCAACGGTCAGACGACAGTCTAATTCACTGCATTCTACTGTAAGATCAGCAAATTTTTCGTAAAGCGGGATACGTTGCGCATAAATGTCTGATAGAGTTTGTCCCTCTGAAAAACAATTCCCCGTGTGGAAAGGTTATGAATCCTCGCCTGCACTGCTTTAAAGCTAACGCGTAGGTACACAATGGTACCAATCTGTTTCAAATGCTGCATCGCATCTTCACTTAAGACAACACTCCCGCCTGTAGCAACGACGCAATGCTCACAGGCAAGTGCAGAAACAATGCTGCTTTCTGTTTGCAAAAACTATCCAGCCCATCTGTATCTAATATTTCCTGTAAGGCGCGTCCCGTTTGCTTTTGGATTAACAAATCCGTATCGCAAAAATCCATCTGCATCACTTTTGCAAGCACGACGCCGACTGTGGATTTTCCTGCGCCCGGCATACCGATTAAAACAATATTTTTCAAAGTAAACACTGCCTTTCTGAAAGAATCCTTGACTGCCTACTATTTTAGTATGTCGATTGCGCTTTGTCAACTATGTGAAGTAGGGAAGTTTATTGCGACTTTGGCGCAATTATGGTACAATAGTCTCAAAAGCGGAGTTTTGAGACATTAGAAGAAACCGCTGTTGGGACAAAGCCCCTCCTCCCGCAGAGGCGGGAACGCGTCTTCTTCGGGTTTGTGCTATATTTATGGTAAAGTAATCTTAAAAGCGGAACTTTTGAGCCATTTATAGAAAATTAAAATTAAGAGGGAAGTATATGAAAAATATAGGCCTTATGGCGCATGTAGACGCCGGCAAAACGACAATAACAGAGCAGCTGCTCTTTCACACGGGCGCAGTGCGCACACTGGGGAGCGTGGATGATGGGACGGCACAGACGGATTATATGGAGATTGAAAAAAGCGCGGTATTTCCCGTCTTTTCGGCAGTTACGCAAATTGAGACGGAAGGTAGAAAAGTAAACTTAGTCGATACGCCGGGCCATATTGATTTTGCTGCTGAGGTAGAACGCGCCCTAATGGTATTAGACGGCGTAGTTTTGGTTATATCGGCGGTTGAAGGACTGCAGGCACACACGGAAATCATTTTTCGTGCGTTGCGCCCAGGAAGATTCCCGTTATTTTATTCATCAATAAGATTGACCGCGCGGGCGCTGATGTCAAAGAGGTATGCACACAGATTCGGGCGCGGCTGGACGACCGGATTTGTCCGCTTTATGCGGTAACTGAGGAGGGCACCCCACAGGCTGACGTAGTGGAGACGGATTTTCGGGAGGAGGCTGCGCTTTTTAGATGAAATACTGTTTGAACAGTACATGGAGGAACGCTAACAGTTGAGACGGCGTTTGCCCGCCTGTGCGATTTGACGGCCGATGCGGACGTGTATCCGGTTTTATATGGGAGCGCGATAAATGGAAAAGGGATTACGCATTTACTGAACGCGATCGACAAGTTTATTCGGACAGCACAGGAGAGGAACAGGAAAGCGTTGCAGGCGTTGTTTTTAAAATCAGCCATGACGCGCAAATGGGGAAGACGGCCTATGTACGCCTATATAGCGGAACGCTGCGAAACCGCGACAGCGTTGTCAATGCGACAAAAGGGGTACAGGAAAAAAATAAGTCAAATTCGTAAATTTTACGGGGAAAAGTATGTGGATACCGGCATCCTAAAGGCTGGCGATATTGCCGCCGTATATGGGATGCCAAATGCCTCCGTTGGGGATGTTTTGGGCGATCCTGCCCTTGTTCCTGAGATGGTACATTGGGTTGACCCGCTTTTGCGGATTACGATGCGGCCCGCTCTGGAGCAGGAACGCACAAAGCTGATTGATGCGCTTTCTGTTTTAAATGAAGAAGAGCCAACGCTTGGCTTTTATCCGCCGCAGCCGGGTACGGAGATAGCGGTTAACAGTATGGGGATTATTCAGACAGAGGTGCTCGAACAGATATTACGGGAACGCTTCGGTGTTGGCGTTGTATTCGGCGGCAGAAGCGTGATTTATAAAGAAACGATAGCAGAGGCCGGAGAAGGATTTGACGCGTATACAATGCCGAAGCCGTGCTGGGCTGTACTGCGCTTTGTGGTAGAACCGCTTGCGCGCGGCAGCGGCGTAGAATATGAATGCCGCGTGTCACCAAAGAAGCTTCCGTACCGCTATCAAAACCACGTGAAGACGGCGGTATCCCGTGCGCTTGCGCAGGGGATATACGGCTGGGAGGTTACCGATATCAAGGTTACGCTCGTCGACGGGGAGTATCACAACGAACACACGCATCCGCTCGACTTTTTTGTCGCGACACCTATGGCGCTGGCAAAAGCGCTGTTAGACGCGGGCACCGTCCTGCTGGAGCCGATGCTGACGCTTTGTATCAGCGCACCGGAGGAGTGCGCCGGAAAGGTGATTGGTGAAATTGTAAATGCAGAAGGCGAATTTGACAGTCCGGTGATAGAGAAAGGGCGTTTTATCGTGGAGGCGCAGGTTCCGGCGGCAAAGTCGCTCGATTTACCGGCAAAGCTTGCCGCTATAAGCGGCGGGCGCGGCGTAATGACCTCGACACTGAGTGGCTACCGGGCATGCCCGCCCGGATTTGTTATGACAACGCCGCGTCGTGGTGTCGATCCGCTCGACCGCTCAAAATATATTCTTTGGGCGCGCAATGCAATTGGTACATTTGGTGACACGCTCTAAGCTGCGCTACTCTTGAGCATTTGTGCGTAATGGCCCGGCGCAATCCCATATTGTTTTTAAAGCAGCTTGAAAAATAGTGTATGGACGAAAAGCCAAATAGCTCTGAGAGCTCTGTTACGGTGTAGCCGCCCGATTTTAAGAGTTTTTTCGCCTTTGACAACTTGAGTGCACGGATATATTCGGTCATATTCCAGTTTGTGTGCGCCTTAAACAGGCAGGAGATATATGAAGGATTGAGCTTTAACGCCTCTGCGACATCCGATAGGGACAGCCGTTTTTGGACGTGTGTGTGAATATAGTCGATTGCGCTGTGTACGAGTGGGTTCGATATATTGCCTTTTATGAGACTTGGCTCCGGAGTGGAGGAGTCCGGTGCGTTTTGCAGGTCAGCCGGTAGTGAATGCGGCGACATACCGATGCTGTAGCGCATCAACCGCAGAATAATTTGATGTAAATACCCGACGAGCATATCGGCTGAGTAGCCGTCCGGGCTTTCATACTCGGTCAGAATGTTGGGTAAATGCTCCGGATAACTGCGTCCGCACGAAAGATTTTATCCTTTAGAAGCGTGGCATTTTCTAAGCGCATTGCGAAGCTGATTGTAACAAAGGATACCGGTCCATCGTCCGGCGTGGTTTGCATATGCGTTTGACCGGGGAAGAAAAAGAGCAGCTCCCCTTGATGGGCTGTAAAATTTTTGCCGTCAAGCTGATTGATTATTGTGCCGCTGTCCACATAGGTCAGCTCAAAAAGTCGTGCGTTTCAGGCAGAGGGCGCAGGCCGAAGGCCTTTTCCTGATAAAAAAAAGGTGATAATGTCGCTGATAAAAATTTTAGGAGTCCTTTGGATAGGAGAAAATCGTCCGCGATACGGTATGCTGTGTCGCTTTCCTTCGGCTAAGAGCTTAATTACGCAGGAGCCGCCGACCGCAGTCAGACAAAACGGGACACCGGCTTTTTAGCCTAATAGGCTTATCGAGCAAAAAGGAGCAGACCTTCCCCTGCTCTATCAAACTTAAGGCGCATACGCCCTCCACGATATTGAGAAAATATCCTCTGAATAATAGAAAAAACATCTGTGTCCGTTTTTGAATTGTATGCGGCGTCCCTTCAAAATTGCTTTTTAAAATTTTACCAAAGGGAGCAAACGCAATTTGGTTTAAATATTGCAGCATACGACCACCTCAACGGCAGTATACAGAATATGGCGGAAAATTGCAAGCAAAAACACAAAAAAATATAAAAATATCAAATAAACACAAATACAGAAACACGAAAACATGATATGATATATAAGATTAAGAGTAAGCAGGGGAGGAGCGTAACGTATGCGTGAGGTGCTTTGTTCCACGCCATCGAGGATATGTTTATTTGGAGAGCATTTGGATTATTTGGGGCTTGAGGTAATTGCCTCTGCGGTTGACCTCCGGTTCAGCGCACATATAAAGCCGCGAACCGACGGTATGGTTTATTTAAAAATCCGGGATTCACGTCTTGGTGAATTAAACTTGGAAAATACACAACAACAGTATCAGATAAGAACATTTGACCTAAACCAGCCAATCGTGTATGATAAAAAGCGCGACTATATTAAAAGCGTATTTAAGGTTCTTTTGCGGAGGGCTATGGCGTAGGGTGTGGCTTTGATATTAAAATGGATTCCACGATACCGATTGGGAAGGGGGATGTGTTCTTCTTCCACAATGGTAATTGTGCTGATTAAGGCCCTGCTCGAGTCGATTGAACATCCCACGCACAGGAGCCGGCACGGGTTGCGCAGTTGGGATTTGTGTCCGAAGTGGCGGAGTTTCATGAGCCGGGCGGTATGATGGACCACTATTCCTCGGCGCTCGGGTCGTTGGTACATATTGATTTTACCGACGGCGCGAAAGCAACGCCGATTGCGGCGCAGATACCGGGCTGCTTCGTTTTGTTCGACACACTACAGGCGAAGGATACGACAAAGGTACTGGCGGATTCAAAGATCCCTGTCTTAGAGGCTATCGAGTTGCTGCGCCCATACGGGATTTGTTCAATACGTGACTTTATAGAGAGCAAGCAGCAGGCGCAGCTTTTAGAAAAAGCTGGATGACCTCCATAGGCGCAAGCTATGTACGGCGGTTGATAATTATCAAATACTGCGAGAGGCAAAGGCGTTGCTGGAAAGGGCGGACCGGTCGATGCGCTGCAGCTCGGCGGGCTGCTGCGTCGCCATCATGCAAACCTGCGCGACGGGCTCAGGATTTCAACGGACGTGATGGAGAAAAATTTTGACGTGGCGTATGCAAACGGCGCGCTGGGCGGTAAGCTCAATGGCAGCGGCGGCGGTGGCTGCTTTATGTATATGCTGCGCAGGAGGATGCGCCGAAGATTAAAGCTGCGGTAGAGGAAATGGGCTATCCGGGCAGAATATTAAAGATGGACACCAGGGCGCGGCTTGACAGAGTGTTTTAAAATGTGGTATAGATTACATAAGGAGCAAAGAAAAATTACAGAAATGGGGTTTGGTTGTATGAAGGCGATTGTTTTGGCGGCGGGGAAAGGAAAACGCCTGCAAAGTGAACAGTTTAACCTACCGAAGGTATTACGGGAGGCGAACGGCGAGCCGCTAATTGGGCATGTGCTGTCGCATATTGATTTTATCGAGAAAATGACACGGTAATCGTGGTCGGATATATGAAGGAAAAGGTTAGGGAGGCGGTTGGCGACGCGTACCGCTACAGTGTGCAGGAGGAGCAGAAGGGCACGGGTCATGCCGTTGCGTGCGCACGCGAGCAGTTTGAGGGTCTGACGGCGATGTATTGATTTTATACGGCGATATGCCGCTTGTTCGCCGCGAAACGTATCAGGCAATTATAGAGAAGCACCGTGCGAGCGGCGCAGACTGCACGCTTCTAACGGCGGTTGTGGACGATCCACCCCGCATACGGAAGAATTGTGCGCGACGCGGACGGAAAAGTAAAGACAATCGTAGAGGATAAGGACTGTGACGCGGAGCAGAAAAAATTAAGGAATTAAACGTCGGGATTTATGTCTTTAAAGCGCCGCTTCTGTTTGAAGGACTCAAGAAGCTGAAAGAACAGCAATGCGCAGGGTGAATACTATCTGACCGATATGCCGATGATTTTTATTGATGAAGGAAAACGGGTCGATACGTATTCGGTCGATTCGCTGACTGAGATATACGGTGTTAATACAGTCGAGGACTTGGCGTTCTGTGAACAAGAGCTGGCAAAACAAAATAATAAAAATAGGTTTCCAGATGGAAACCTATTTTTTTATGCGTTTTATAACAAAACTGTTTCTGTCCTGCCGCGATAGATACCGCCGCTGACCTTTATTTTGTAAGAAGTTCCGTCAAGTATCAGCGAAAACGAAGGCGTCCTCCATTTCGGGCGCGGCAGGGACAGCGTCCCGCTGCGAACGATTACAAAACCGGGAGCATTGCAAGAAAGCGTATGACCACCGACCGATATAGTGCCCGACGTAAAAACGCTGCCATCAATGCGCGCTTTTTGCCGTATGATATACCGCAAAGCCAGCATCGGATATCGCACTGTCAAATTGGTCTTTGACGCGGTATGCGGCCGCCTCTGCTTCCGATATACCGGGCAGAACCGCGTATTCATAGCTTGCGCAGCGTTTGTCTATGTGCGGGATGTAGGCGGTAAAGATATCCCCCTGCGCTGTGTCAAGCGCTTCCGGGATTGGCGTTTGTTCCGAAATTGTGCTCCACCTTCCGGTTCGGCTTTCCGCCTGTACAACAAGCTCGACGGGCTCACGCATTGCGTAGCAGATACCATTGTGGTAAAGCTTGCTGCCCGTTGCTTGTACGGCATCGCCAAGACAAACTTGCTGCATATGTTCGCCGTGATATAAGATTGCCGTACCGTGAAAAAAGCATTGGTCTAATGTTGTCTGGAACGGCTGCGGCGGCGCTTGTTGTACGGAGCTGGCCGCCCATTAGATAGAGTTCATCCTCAAAATAAAACACCGCTTTGCGCCCGCCGAAGGACGCAGGCTCACCCTCAAATTCATAATCCTTTTCAAAGGATATCCCACACGCACCAAAGGAATCAACAGACGCGCCGCCGGCAAAGCTCTTGCCGCACAGCGAACCGGCGTCGAGCCGCAGGGGCAATGTCCGGCGAGGTCACGGACGGAAGCCGCCCCCAGTCCCACAACGGATAAATGTTATGATACTCGTTCCCGCTTTGCAAAAACAGTGTTGTACCATAAGCCATCAGCCCAGCGAGGACGTTCTCACCGTTTACTATATGCATCGCGTCGCCGCTGCCGCATACGTCACCGCCAAGTGTATGCCGCGACACGAGCCGCGTCGAGGCGTAGAATTTGTCGCGGCTGTGCGACATAAAGTCGAGCCGGTAGAACATTTTGTTCGCTGTTGTACTGGGATTAGTGCGCTTTTTTCTATAAAATCAATCAAATCTTGTAGTTGCCGTTTCACCGTTTCGTCAGAGTTCACAGCTATGAGCAGCCGGATAGGCGCAATCCTGCTTTTCCATCTGCTGCGCCGCAGGGTTCATAGCCGCGCACGATCTCGCGGCTGCGAGTATGCGGGTCAATCTCATCATAGCGGCACATGAAGCGGAACCCGTCGAGTACAAGCCGCGTGACATTGCGCACAGCCTCTTCGCCGAGCCTTGCGCCGTCGACGTCGAGTATGTATATCCATTTTGTAATACAGGATAAAACGAGAAGCCGTAGCCGTTGTTGTATAGCTGCATCCCATGCTGCGCAAAGCTTCCGTCCGGCTGTATTCCTTCAACGCCGGGCTGCTGTGCAACCACAGTTGTTTCAAGCAAGCAGGCGCGTCCTCTTGCGAGCAAGGCCTCATCTTTTAACATAACCGCCTTTACGAGTACGTTTTCCGCAAACCACATCCGATTCGTACCGGTCACTTATCCGCAATATTGTCTTGCAGCCGCGCCAGCAGCTTGTCCAAAAGCGTCTGCGGCAACTCGTCTTTCATATACAGCGCAATCATACGCATCGCCTGTGGAACGCCGAGGTCGTTGTACCACCAATTTGTATTTCGAAGTCGTGCGTAAACCAAAACGTTAGACAGCTGATAATCTTTTCTTTAACCGATACGTCGCGGTAAAGTCTGCTGTCCGGTAAAATGAATAGCAGCGCACAGCGCGCCGACGCGCGTCAGATGCGCAAGCAGCGGCCACCCAGCCGGTGCGCCGCTGCTATAATCAATATCTGAAAATATTCGCCGTTTACCATATAAGAAAGCGCAGTATTTGCAGCTTCTTCGGTATCGGGCTTACAAAACTGTTCCTTGATTCGTTGCGCTATGACAGCAAAATCCATTTTAAAATCTCCCTTTACAACGCCGCGCCTTTGTCGGCTATCTATCCGGCTTAGTACCGCTTTTGAGCGTAGGTACTTCCTTCTCCGTTACGCTTAATCCGGCGGTTGACGAAAGGATTAAATTAGGACAATTAGAATCAAAAGCGGTATCTTGACCCAGAGTAGGTTGAAAAACCCAAAGATACGGTTCATCACAAAGATAAATACATCGCGTTTTACCTCTGTTGTTGCTGTAAGCTCCACCGTACCGAGCTCGTAGCCCTCATAGTTGCTGTATACCGCCTTGCCCAGAACGTCGCCGACAGCGATAGGAGCAAGAATATTTTCGTTTAAAGTAACGGTCTTTGTCACAGCGGCAAGGTCCGTCCCGCTCGGCAAAAGCCCCTGCAAGTCCGCTTTCGCCGACAGCGCCACCGCATCGACGCCCTGCGCCTCACCGACCTTTGCTTCGCTGATAATATCGCCGGCCTTTACGACGGTGCGCGTCTCATAGTTTGCAAAGCCATACTCGAACAATGCCTTTGAGTCAATAAACGAATAGATTGCGCCGGTCTGCGGCTTTGCGTTGAGCGTTACGGCGATTAAGTTCGTTCCGGCCTGACTTGCCGAAGAGACAAGACAGTTGCCCGCCGCAGCTGGTGTATCCGGTCTTAATGCCGGTCGCCTTTGGGTAATAATAGGACGCGTTTGCCGCGAGCTAATCAAATAGTTTGTATTGTTGAGCGTACGCTGCTTCGTGTATTTGTTGGTCGGATCAATTACATATTGCGTCGTAGACACCATTTCGCGAAACGTCTCGTTCTGCATCGCATAACGGGCTAAGGTTGCTAAATCGCGCGCCGTGCTGTAGTGCTCCGGCGAATGAAGCCCGTGCGGATTTAAAAAATTTCGTGTTCTGCATCCCGAGCTGCTGCGCCTTTTCGTTCATCTTTATGACAAAACTGTCCACATCGCCGCACATGTATTCGGCAAGCACGTTACACGCTTCGTTGGCGGACTCGACGAGTACGCCGTACATCAGCTCCTCTACGGTCAGCTGCTCGCCCTCTAAGATACCCATGTTGCTGCCGCCCGCCGGAATCGACATGACGGCGTCCCTGCTTGCTACAACAACGCTGTCAAGCTGTAGGTTTTCCAACACAAGAATTGCCGTCATAATTTTCGTCGTGCTGGCAGGATAGAGCCGCTTGTCCGCGTTTTGCTCGAATAAAATCCTGCCGGAGTCGCGGTCCAGCAAAATCGCCGCCTCACTTACGAGCTGCGGCGGCGCGCTTCGGCTCGGCCGCGGCGCTTAATCGCAAAAAGCATTGCATAGAAACAGCACAGCAAACAAAAAGGGAAGATCCGTTTTTCATATGTAAACGCTCCTTTTCAGAGATATTTCATAAATTTTAGCCACTTTTCTATTTTACACGCAGTATGATTTATTATACCATAAAGTGGCACATACCTGAAGAAAACGCGTTCCCGCTTCGCGGGGAGGAGGCGCCGCTCCGACAGCGGTTTCTTCCAAACGCAAGCCTTTGGCTTGCGTATTTATAGCATAAGTCAGCGCACATAGTTAAAGGTGCGCTCCCGTTTTACGGGAGGAGGCGCGTTGCGCCGACAGCAGCTTTCAAGCTTCCAAGCGCAGCCTTTGGCTTGCGTATATTATATCGCAAATGTGGCCAAATCTGAAAAGACACGGTGCGGCATACGCCGCAGGAGGGGCTGTGCCCCAACAGTGACTTTTCAAGCGCAAAAGTTTCACTTTGCGTATATTATACCAAATTATGCGAATATTCGCAACTGTTTTTTCTGTTTTACTTGGTAGGCTTGAAAAAGCCAAACCGGTGGTAAGATATACAAAAAAAGAGGAGAGGAAAAGAGGGGAAAAGCGTGGGAAAATACAGCGGGATTTTACTATGCAGCGACTTAGACGGCACACTGTTAAACAGTAGGGAGAGGTCTCCGACGAAAATGCGCAGGCAATCCGTGCCTTTCGTGCGCAGGGGGGGACGTTTTGCCTTTCGACCGGCGGCTGCCGGCCTATCTGCTTCAATACAGCGATAAGCTGGACTTTGACGGGCTGACGATTTGCAGCAACGGCTCGTGTATTTACGACTTTGCGTCAAAGCAGCTTGTCTATGCGCGTCCAATTGGCGGCGATATTGCCGCATTGACTGCGTATTTGTTGGAGCATACGGCGCACATTATGCGTATGGTTCTGTTCACCGGACTGGACAGCGTAGCGTTTGAGCATGTATCTGAAGACGCAGCGCGCATTTATGACACAGTGCAAAAGCCGGTGTATAAAATTGTTATGCGCATTGACGAAAGAAAGAAATGCACTTACTCTGAAGCACAAGTTAAAAGAACAGTTTGGCGATGCGTTCAATTTTTCACGCAGCTGGGACACAGGGCTGGAAATCCTTTGACCCGGAGGCGACAAAGGGCACGCGGTGCACCGCCTGCGCAGTATGGTCGGCGGTATTGAAAAGGTGGTATGCGTGGGCGACTATGAAAACGATTTTACTATGATTGAAGCAGCGGATATCGGGTGTGCGGTGCAAAATGCGGTGGAAAGCATTAAAGGATAGAGCAGACAGAGTTATTTGCTCAAATGATGAACACGCAATCTGGTATATTGTCGACCATTTGGACTTCGTTATAATTAAAAACTCCGGCAGAGCCGGAGCTTTTTTTATTCGCTTATCAAGGTTGTATTTTGTTTAATCAACGCTTCATTTCTTGTAAACGGTTCGTCAAACACCATCTCGCCAAAGGTTTCTGACCTTCTGTCCCTCGATGAGGAATTGCACCCGATTGATGCTGGTCAGGTCGGTCAGCGTGTTGACAATTGAGTAAATCGTAAGAATTTCATTGCTGCTGCCGGGCAGGTGCTTGTCGACAAAGTCTTTAGAAAAGTTTACAAAGCAAATCCCCTCTTTAACCTCGGTCGAAAGCAGCTTCGTTTCCGCCGGGATCAGCTTCTGCCCATCTGTTTGAGACCCATTCATCAGCTCCGTAACCGCAATTTTTTGCGAGCGGCTCTTTGTCGTTTTGCTTGACCGTACGCTGTTCAAGCTGTAAAAACTGGCCGGATTTATCCGCAAAGTAGAGCGAAATCACCATATTGTTGTTTTTCGTGGCCTGCGACCCGTCATATACAATGTCGTCGCTGCCCAATGCGCCGAGCGCAACCTTGTCGGAGCCAATCAGGGGCTGGCCCGCCACAAGGATAATTACTTTGGACACCCTTCCCGTGTCGCACATCGTCTTGATAACGGTTGCGGCGGCAAGGCTGCTGTCAATATCCGTCTGCCCATTAAATTCGGATGAAAAGTCCACTGTGGCAATACTGCCGTTAATTTCAACTGACAAAACTTGCGTGTTTTGCGGAATCGCGCGCTTCTTTTTCTACGCTGTCCTTCGGCCCTTCGATTAGCATATTCGCAAGTTTTTGTAAATATTCGACGTCCGGCAGCGGCTCGATTTCCCGCGTTTCCGAGACAAGCTTTGTTTTGCTGCTGTCTAAAAAAGTAGAGGGAAACGGTCTCGTTCCGTTTTTGCGCCGGGAGGCTTGGTTTGTTGTTTTGATTCAAAATAAAGTAACCCGCCGCGGCCAAAGAGCCAAAGCCAGCACACTGAGTATGATAATCAAAATTGCTTTTGCTTTTTTTTTCAAGGTTATCACCGCCGGTTTCTTAAAATAAGTCGGCCGAATAGAGAGCCATATAATAAAGTATACGATATAAACGTTACAAAACTATTAAAAACAGTCTTTTGTACAAAAACATTATTTTCCCGAATATGGAAGGATTATGATAAACTTGCTGCCGGCTCCCTCTTCGCTGATGACCTCAATATGCCCGCCGTGCATCGCTACGGCCTCCTGCGCGATGGAAAGGCCAAGCCCCTGTGCCGCCTGTTTTCGCGTGCGCGCGCCTTATCAACCCGGTAAAACGGTCGAAAATAAGCGCGGCGTCCCTTTGGGGATACCAATGCCGTCGTCTTCAACGGTGATTACCGTTTTGGCGATATCGAGGTGAGCGTAATCGTCACATGTCCCTCTCTATCGGTATATTTGATACTGTTATCAACTATGTTATAGATTGCCTCGTATATTTTATCGCGGTCTCAAGAGCATCTGCGTGTGCTCTTTTTCCTTGTCGTAGGAAAAAGCTGAGTTTAATTCTTTCGCGTGCAAGCGGCAACAGTTTTTTGACGATTTTGGCAATCAGTTTGTTTAAGTCGACTGTCTCTTAAGCTGGGCAGCCGCCTTTGCGAGTCGTTCTTTGTTAAATCCAAGAGGCGTTCCACAATACGCGTAAGCCGGTCCACCTCACTGACATATCCTCTAAAAATTCACGAACCATTTCCGGGTCCGGGTTTTCCGTCTGCAAATCGACTCGAGAGCAACTTGATTGTTGCAAGCGGCGTCTTCCAGCTCGTGTGAAGCGTCGGACACGAACATGCGCCGCTTTTCCTCCAGCGTGGAGAGCTGCTGAATCATCGCGTTGAACGCCTCGCCGAGCGTCGCAATTTTCATCATGGCCGTGCACCGGCACATTTTGGTTGAAGTTCCCCTGCGCGATTTCATCCGCCGCGTGGGTCAGCTTGATGAGCGGCGCAGTGAACACGCAGCGCCAGCAATGCGCTTAAAAGCGCAATCAACGCGCTTTGCAATCAGCGACAACGTGACAAGCGAAGAGGTGATGTCACCCAAAAGTCCTCCGTCTCGCTCAGCGACTGGCTTAGGTATACAACGCCTGCGATTTGTGAATTTTTTACGAACAGGAACGGCAACGTCCATACTGGTGCTGGTGTCCTCGTTTTTAAACACGCTGTTCGCGTCCTGCCCGAGCAGGGCGTTTTTTATCGTGTCCTTCATATACATTTTCCCGCGCATACTGTTTGCGGCGTCGTTGTCATAGGTGACAATCGCCTGACTGTCCAAAACGAGCAGACGCATCGGCTTGTCGGAAAACAGGTCACGCGTCGCGCTGCCAATTGACTGCGCTCCCGCCGCCCCGGAGGATTCAAGCACAAGATTTGCAACGACGTTTGCTTTTGTAAACATAGAGACGCGCTCTTTGCTGTAAAAGTAGTCCTGCAAAGAGGAAATCAGGTAAACGCTGATTAAAATCAAGGCCAGCAGGCTTATCGAAAGGTAGGCAAATACCATCTTCCATCGCAGCGACATGCGCGGCGGCCGAAAATCATGCTTCCTTATAATAGTAACCAACTCCCCACTTCGTGTGAATAAATACCGGATGTGCCGGGTCGGGCTCTATTTTTCGCGCAGGCGGCGAACATGAACGTCTACCGTGCGGATATCGCCGGGGTAGTCGTAGCCCCAAACAATATCGAGCAGATTTTCGCGGCTGTAGACCTTGCCGGCGTTTGAGATAAACAAGTCGAGCAGGTCAAATTCTTTTGACGTTAGGTCAATTGTTTATCCCCCACGGTTGCGCGGCGGAAATTATAATCAAGCGAGATACCGCCGACAGTGACGGTTTTGCACCGTCTTCTTGTCGCCCTGCGTCACGCGGCGCAGAATCGCCTTTACGCGCGCCTTCAGCTCCAAGATATTGAATGGCTTTGTCAAATAGTCGTCCGCGCCGTATTCAAGCCCCATGATTTTGTCCATGTCCTCGCTCTTTGCGGTGAGCATAACAATCGGCACAGTTGAAAACTCGCGTATTTTCTGGCACGCGGACAGGCCGTCGACCTTTGGCAGCATCAAATCGAGAATGATTAGGTCAATGGACTTATCCTTTGCCATTTTGACTGCTTCTTCGCCGTCATAGGCCACCTCGCAGGTGTATCCATCCTGCTCAAAGTTGAATTTAATTCCTTTGACGAGCAGCTTTTCGTCGTCAACAATCAGTAATTTCACAGGCGTTTGCCCTCCTTTTTTGTCCTTACAAATCAATATCTCTTTATCTTATCACAACGCACAGGCAAAGCGGGCAACACTTATTAAAAAATTTTTTATCCTGTAAGCGCACGGGAAAAGGAATATGGCATGGGTGTAGATACTGGAATTGGCACTTGCAAAACACGACACAAAAACGATATAATATTTTATATATGTTTATGGCTGCAGCGTAAGGGGAGCCGCGGCGTTTTATATAACGATATCGACGGTGTGGGGGAGCGCTATGAATATTAAGCTGCACAAAAATCCATTGTTTGATTTTTTTATTTTCTGTATTGATTTGTTTATCTGTATCGCATCTTATTTCATTGTTCGTTTGGGGCTCTCTTTCTTTTTTACAGATAGGCCCTATGGGGCGAAAGATATTGCAGATATAGCGGTAATGACCGGCATTATGCTGTTTATGCTGTATATCTATGAGTTTTACACAAAGTTTGTGAGAAGAAAATATGAGATTATCCTGTCCGTGTTTTTATCCGTGTTTGCCGCTGCGGCGGTCAATGTAATCCTAAATTTTTGTTTATGGGCTCGCCGGGCGGCAGGAACAGCTCACCGTTGTGCTCGTGCCGGTTGTACTGTTTGCACTTATGTGCATAGAAAAAGCTGCTTCTTTTACGGATTATGAAAAAGATCGAGGGCGGCGGCGCTTCTGGTGATTGAGTCGAAAGATGTGGAAAACGACCTTGCACGTAAGATTAAAAGTATTCCTACTTGCAATTGTATGAAGCGTGGTATGTGCAGATTGACGTCAACAGTGAGCAGGAAATTCAGAACAATTGAAAATGAATTTCAAAGCTATGACAGTATATTTATCTCGCCTTCAATTCCGGAGCCGCTGCGCAACCGTTTTATTTCGCTTGCGGTAACGCTTAAAAGAAATTTATATCCTGCCGGATTTGTACAGTATTAGCATGATGAAAACGAAACGGTGCAGTTTGACGATACGCCTGCACTGCGCCTGAGCGCGTTTGGGCCGACGCATCTGCAAAAAGGCGATTAAACGCGGGTTTGATCTACTGGTATCCCTTTGCTGTATCGTTATCAGCTCGCCGTTATGCTCCTGATTGCAATTGCGGTCAAGCTTGATTCGCCGGGGCCGCTGATTTTTAAACAGCTTAGGGTTACGGAAGACAGAAAAGAGTTTTATGTTTATAAGTTTCGGACGATGATTCATAACGCGGAAAAAGAAACGGGGCCGATGCGCGCACGGTTTGACGACAAACGTATCACCCGTGGGCGGGTTTTGCGCCTGACGCGCTTAGACGAGCTACCGCAGTTTTTTAATGTGCTCTGCGGGCACATGAGCGTAGTGGGGCCCGCGCCCGGAACGGCCGGTCTTTTGTCGAGCAATATTGCCGCGAGATGAAAACTATGAAAAACGGTTTTTTGTAAAGGCAGGGTTGACCGGAACGGCGCAGGTTTACTCGCGTTACGATACGGGCGCGCGGGACAGGACGCTCTACGATTTGCTCTATATTAAGGACTATTCCATATGGCTCGACATCAAGATTATTTTGCTGACGGTCAAGATTATGTTTGTAAAAGAGGCGGCGGAAGGCGTCAAAGACCCGCCGGAATACGTGCGTAAAAAGCAGGAAGAGAAGGAAAACAAATAATGGAGGCCAAAGCGGATGGAGAAAAGCGAACGGGCCAAAACGTGTGCTGATGGTTGTCAGCAGGATGCACTACGGCGGGGTCGAGACAATGCTGATGAATTTGATGCGCAATATGGACCGGGATAAGGTCGTCTTTGACTTTATGGTAAATTATGCAGAGCGGGGCGCCTACGACGATGAAATACGGGCGATGGGCGGCAGGATTTACCTGATGCCGCGGCTGTTTCTTAGGAACACAGTTAAATATATCAAAGCACTTCGCGAATTTTTTGTCGCGCACCGCGAATATGATATCATACATGGACATGTCCGGGCGCCGCGCTGCTGTATTTGGGCATTGCTAAACGATATGGGGTCAAAACGAAAATTATACACGCGCACAGCACCTCAATCCGTAGACGGCTCAAGTGGTTTGTGGGCGGGCGCTGATGCTGCTCGCGCGCAGGAGCGCGGACTACTACTTTGCGTGCAGTGACGCGGCGGGGCGCTACTATTTTTGGAGAAAAGCGCCTGTCTGCGCCAAACTATAAAGTAATAAAAACGGAATTATGGTGGACCGCTATGCGTTTGACGCACTAGAAGCGGGCGGCAAAGCGCGCCGAGCTCGGTATTGAGAATTGCTTTGTATTGGGCAGCGTCGGGCGGTTTGTACCGGAAAAGAACCATAAACAGATGCTTGAGATTTTTGCCGAAGTAAAACGGCGCTGCGGCGATGCGGTATTGCTTTTGGCGGGGGACGGTATGTTGTTTGAGGACTGTAAAAGCAGGCCCGCATGCTTGGGCATTTCGGACAGCGTACTGTTTCTCGGGATGCGCGGCGACGCGAACGAGCTGATGATGGCGATGGACGTATTTTTGTTGCCGTCCTTTTATGAAGGGCTGCCCATGTGGCTGGTACGGTGAGGCGCAGGCCGCCGGTCTGCTCGGCTTCTACTCGGACACGATTACGAAGAGGAAACGGATGTGTCGGGCCTGTCGCTATTTGCCGCTTGAGACAAAGGTATGGGCGGACGAAATCATAAGGCAGGGCCGCTCGTATGAGCGTAAAAGCCAGAAAAAGCAGTCGTGCGGGCCGGCTACGATGTGGCAGCGCAGGCAAAGTGGCTGCAAGCGTTTTATTTGTCGCATTGACCGATGCACAATACGTGAAAACAGCCGGGAGGAGGGCTGTGGCTTTGGCGAAAATCGTACATATCATAACAGAGCTTGGGACCGGCGGGGCGAACGCTGATGCTGAATCTTGCACGGGAGAGTGCAAGCGGCACGACGTTACGGTCATCAGCCTCAGCAATGCAACAACTTGTAG
>VOFG01001690.1_pt1 | contig 54707 bp, 56 predicted proteins | sample 5384171 | NCBI WGS metagenome assembly VOFG01 (sample SAMN12384726, study PRJNA508395) | human gut metagenome | isolation source: healthy gut F | host: Homo sapiens
AATGGTGCGGCAGGAGGTCGTACCGACGCAGATCACACGCCCGCCGTTCGCCTTCGTGCGGTTGATCAGATCCGCCGTCTCCTGCGGAATGGTGCAGTATTCGCTGTGCATATCATGCTGCTCGATCTCGTCCTCCTTGACCGGTCGGAACGTGCCGAGCCCGACGTGCAGCGTCACATAGCCGACGCCGACGCCCTTGGCAGCGATCCTCTCCAGAAGCTCCGGCGTGAAGTGCAGTCCCGCCGTGGGAGCCGCCGCCGAGCCGTTGACCTTGGAGTAGACAGTCTGGTAGCGCTCCTGGTCCTGCAGCTCCTCCTTGATGTAGGGCGGCAGCGGCATCTTGCCGAGCCGCTCGAGCACCTCAAGGAAGATGCCATTGTAATCGAAGCGCACCAGGCGGTTGCCGTCCGGCAGAACCTCGGCGATCTCCGCCGTCAGCTCGCCGTCGCCGAAGCTCACCCGCGCACCCTCGCGCAGATGCTTGCCCGGACGCACAAGGCACTCCCACACCTTATCGCCCTTGTCCTGCAGCAGCAGCACCTCGCAGGCTCCGCCGCCAGGCAGACGGCGTCCCAGCAATCGCGCCGGCAGGACGCGGGAGTTATTCAGGATCAGGCAGTCCCCGCCCTCAAAAAATCCGGCAGCTCATAAAAGTGGTGGTGCGACCACTCCCCCGTTGCCTTATCGAGACACAGCAGGCGCGACTCGTCGCGTTTTTCCAGCGGCGTCTGTGCGATCAGCTCCGGCGGGAGGTCGTAGTAAAAATCGTTTGTTTTCATCTTGCTTCTTTCCGCATCAGCTCAGCGTGATGCCCGTGTAATAGAAATTCAGAATGTCGCGGTAGGTATAGCCCTGCTCCGCCATGGCAAACGCGCCCCACTGGCTCATGCCAACGTTGTGGCCCCAGCCCGAGCCGGAGAAGGTGAAGGTATTACTCGTGTTCGCACTCTTGCGCTCGAGCGACTGCACGCCGCCCGATGTAATGACGTAGGTATCCTTCGCGCCGGCATTGTTCGGCGTGACCGCGCCGTCGCCGTCGATCACATACAGCCCCCCCGTGCCGGTCACGGAGCTTTGCGCATCGTTGACGTAGTAGGTGCTCGCGTCGCCGCCGGTGACGGTATAGCGCATACTGCGCACGTTGATATGGTCGTACACGCCGTTGAGGAGCGTGCGGCACTTCTCGCGCCGCGCGGTGTAGCTGCCCCGGGTCCCCTCATAGGTGACGGCAATGACGTTGCCCGTGTCGCTGTATTCGGACACATAGACGTTCTGCACCTGCCCGATGTCGGTATTGGCCTCGGACTTGAGCACCTCGCGCAGCTCGTCGCCGGTCGCAGTGAACGACCAGTAGTAGCGGGAGAAGCGCCACGCGACGCTTGCCTCGTAAGGATCGAGCTTGCCCTGCAGATATGGCACCTCGCTGCCCCAGACGTTCTTGCAGCTCTCGCTCGCGCCGCCGTTGCAGGAGTAGTAGACCGCGTTGGTCACTAGCTCGCCGTTGTAGTAGAGATAGACGCCGCGCGTCTCCTCCGCCGCCGCGTCGGAGCGCTCATTGGAGGGCGCCGTGCCCTTGTATGCCTGACAGTCCACCGTCGAGCAGACATCGAAGCCTGCGCTGCGGTGCCGCGTCTGAGACGCGGCGTAGGTGCGCGCGCAGACCGTCTGCGCCTTGAGCGCTTCGAGCGGCCAGTCGTTCGACATCTCCGCCGCAATGACGCACTTGACGTAATCTTCGATGTCCAGCACGTTGATGACACTGATGTAGCCGCCGGTCGTGCGCTGGTATTCAAAGCCGCCGTAGTAGCGGTAGCCGGAGAACCACGTCACCGTCTTCTCCCCGCTCACCGAGCGTGGGCGGACGCCGAGGCTGCGAAGGCCCGAGCAGTCGAACTCAAAGAGGACGGTGTCCGTATCCGTGACCGACACGACCACGCCGGTGCTGCTCGGCGTTACGATCTGCGCGCCATAGGCCAGCACATCCGTCTCCAACAGCACGCGCGCGGACTCATCGTAGCTCGCGTGGTTGCCGACGCGCACACGATACTCCCCGTCGATGTAGGCGACGAAGCCCTTCGGGTAGCTCTGCGCCACCGCAAGCGCCTCCTCGTAGCTGCCGAACGCCGTGAGCAGCTCAATGTGGCAGGCGCCGAGGATGGTGGAGTAATTCGTCGGCCGCGTCTCATAGCACACGCCGCCGGAAACGTAGGCGTTGCTGTCCACCGTAACGGTGATCCTCTGCTCATCCGTCGCGGCGAGCGGAACGAAGCTGCGGTCGGCATCGTAATAGCCGAACTCGTAGCCGGAGCCGCTGAGCGTATCGTTGTAGTTTTGCAGCCGCGCCGTAAAAAGAGCGTTCGTGCCGTATTTTAAGCCGACCTTGAGCATAGTATTCTCTGTGGCCTGCGCGCCGACACACAGCGTGAGCGCAAGCAGCACACTCAAGATGATTGTATTCCGGAATCGTTTCATAGGGGTCCTCCATTGGCCGCATTTCCCTGCGTTTCTACATTATAGGATAAAATGCGCAAGGATTCAAGGAAAACCGTTCTTTTTCTCCCGGCAATATTTTCCACGCTGCTATCAAAAAAGAGAGGAGCTTCCATCATGTCCCAATCCTTATTCCGCGGCTCCGGCGTTGCGCTCGTGACGCCAATGACGCCCGACGGCATCGACTTCCCCGCCCTTGAGCAGCTGATCGAATGGCATATCGCCTCCGGCACCGATGCGCTTATCCTCTGCGCGACGACCGGCGAGGGCGCGACGCTGACCTATGCCGAACGCGCCGAGATCATCGAGCGGTCCATCCGGCAGGTAAACGGCCGCGTCCCCGTCATCGTCGGCACCGGCTCGAACAACACCGCCTCCGCCATCGCACTCTCGCGTGAGGCCTGTGCAGCGGGCGCGGACGGCGTTCTGGTCGTCACGCCCTACTACAACAAGGCGACGCAGCGCGGGCTCGTGCGTCACTTCACCGCCGTCGCCGACGCCGTCGACCGCCCGCTCATCGTCTACAACGTCCCCTCCCGCACCGGCGTGAGCTGCACCGCCGAGACCTACGCCGTGCTCGCGCAGCACCCGAACATTGTCGGCGTCAAGGAGGCCTCCGGCAGCTTCGCCCTGATCCAGGAGACCCTTAACCTCTGCGGCGACGGCTTCTCCGTCTGGTCCGGCAACGACGAGGACACCGCCGCCGTCTGCGCGCTCGGCGGCGCGGGGGTGATCTCCGTCGCGGCAAACATCGTTCCGTGCGAAATGCATAGGCTGGTGGAGCTGTGCCTTGCCGACCGCATTTTGGAGGCAGGACGCGAACAGCTTCGCCTTGCTCCGCTCATCCGGGCGCTCTTCTGCGAGGTCAATCCCATTCCGGTCAAGACCGCGATGGCGCGCATGGGACTGTGCAGCGATCTTCTCCGCCTGCCGTTGTGTGAAATGAGCGAAGAAAACCGCGCACGGCTCTTCGCCGCGATGGACGCCTGCGGCATAGACGCATGAAGCTTCACGCACAAGCACCGCACCACAAAAATGCACGAAGACCGGTGCGTGAAGCTTTTGTGCATTCTTTCCGGTTGCCCCACAGGGGCGAGGAAAGGGCACATATCTATTTTTGCCATGCGTTTGCATAGCAAAAAAGGACGGCTCAGCCGTCCTTTTTCTTATTCTATTTTCTCAAGCAGCGCGACCGCGTGCGCCGCGATGCCAAGTCCCTCTCCGGTAAAGCCGAGTCCCTCCTCGGTCGTCGCCTTGACGCTGACGCGGGAAGCATCAAGCGCAAGCACGCGGGCGAGATTTTCCCGCATCCGCTCACGGTAGGGCGCGAGCTTCGGAGCCTGCGCCAAAACCGTCGCATCAAGGTTGACGACGGCATATCCCGCCTCACGCAGCCGCTCCGCCACACGCTCGAGCAGCAGGATGCTCGAGATCCCGGCGTAAGCCGCGTCCGTATCGGGAAAGAGCTTGCCGATATCGCCCAGCGCCGCCGCGCCGAGCAGAGCGTCCATGACGGCGTGCGTCAGCACATCGGCGTCGCTGTGGCCGAGCAGGCCCTTTTCATACGGCACCTCTACGCCGCCGAGAATGAGCCTCCGCCCCTCCGTCAGGCGGTGGACGTCATAGCCGTGTCCGATGCGCAGACCCGTCATTCCTCCGCCTCCCGTTCCTCCCGTCGACGCAGGATCGTCTCCGCGACGATCAGGTCGAGCGGTGTGGTGATCTTGATGTTTTCCTCGTCGCCATCTGTCAAGTAGACTGCCTTGCCAAGGCGCTCTACCGCGGAGCAATCGTCCGTCAGCGCCGCGTGCTCCGTCAGCGCGGATTGCAGCGCTGCTTTCAGAAGTCCGGCGTCAAAAACCTGTGGCGTCTGCACGGCAAAGAGCATGGAGCGATCCGGCGTTTCCGTCACGCGGCGATCCCGTGCGAGCTTGATGGTGTCATGCACCGGCACAGCAGGAGCCGCGGCGGCGCACACCGCCGCGCGCAGTACCACCGCGTCGAACAGCTCCGGCGTCACGAGCGGACGCGCTCCGTCCTGGACAGCCAGCAGCTTCGTGTCGGCTCTTGCCTCCAGCGCCGCGCGCAGCACGGATTCCTGTCTTGTCGCGCCGCCCACGACCACCTTGACCGGCTTGCGAATGCCATAGGTCTTACAGAGCTCCGCGTAGGTCAGCAGGTCCTCCTCCCGCGCCGCGATCACGATCTCGTCCACGCTCTGCGCCGCGTCGACCGCGCGCAGCGTGTGCGCCAGCACCGGCATCCCGTCCAGCGGCAGCAGGAGCTTATTTTCGCCGCCCATCCGCTGCGAGCTGCCCGCCGCGGCAAGGATCGCCGTGCAGGTCGGACGAACGGCGGAAACGCCTTTGCCCAGCAGCCTCCCAAGCAGCTTTTTCATGCGCTCTCCTCCGCCATCATGGCCGCATTGACACGCGCCTCCGCGTCGGCGTACTCCACATCCTCGGCCAGCACGACCTCCGAAAGCAGGATCTGTCTGGCGTTGTGCAGCATCTTGCGCTCGCCGGTGGAGAGCCCGCGCTCGCCGTCGCGGTGCATCAGCGCCTTGATCACGCCTGCGACCTCCAGCAGGTCGCCACTCTTGATGCGCTCCATATTCTCGCGGTAGCGGTGGTTCCAGTTCGTCGTCATGTCCACGCTCAGCTTCGGGAGCTCCGCGAGCACGCGCTCGATCGTCTCTGCTGACGAGACCGCGCGGACTCCGATCATCTCGCTGTTCGCCGTCGGGATCTTGAGCGTCAGGCCGGAGACAGGCATCCGGAACACATAAAACCGGACAAGGTCCCTGCCGATCTTCTCGTCCACGATGCTTTCGATCACACCGGCTCCGTGCATCGGATGCACGATCTTATCCCCTACGCAGAACATGACGCCCGCCTCCTGTCAAAAATTTTCAGTCACACAACATAGAAAACCGCAAAAGGGTCATTTCCCCTCTGTATATAGTATAGCTCAAGTCCGAATATTTTTCAAGTTTTTTCTGCCTCCTGCTCAAAAATCGCGCCCGATCCCGCACCCACGGCAGGAAAAAGGACGGCCCCTTCGGGCCGCCATTTTGTATCAAACAGCAGGCTTACTTGTTGCTTCTGCGCCAGATGTGCATCTTCTCCGCGTCGGCGATGAGCTGCTCGCGGAAGTCGGGATGCGCCACGGAGATCAGCGCCTCGGCGCGTTCCCAGGTGGACAGGCCCTTGAGGTTGACCATGCCGTACTCGGTGACGATATAGTGCGTGCAGGAGCGCGGATCGGTGCAGATGGAGCCGGGCGTCAGCGTGGGAACGATGCGGCTCTTGACCGTGCCGTCCTTGCCGGTGACGGTCGAGGACATGCAGATAAAGCTCTTGCCGCCCTTGGAAAGATATGCACCCATGGCGAAGTCAAGCTGGCCGCCCGTGCCGGAGATGTGCTTGATGCCGGCGGATTCGGCGTTGACCTGACCGAAGAGATCGCAGTCGATGGCGTTGTTGATGGAAATGAAGTTGTCGATCTGCGAGATGACGTGAACATCGTTCGTGTAATCGACCGGCGCGCCCATGACGTCCGGGTTGCGGTCCATGTAATCATAGAGCTTCTGCGTACCGGCGGCAAACGCGAAGACCTGACGGCCCTTGTCGAGCTGCTTGTGCTTGCCGGTGATCTTGCCGGCCATCGCCATATCCACAAAGCCGTCCACATACATCTCGGTGTGAACGGAGAGGTCCTTGAGGTCGGACTGCGCGATCATCGAGCCGATGGTGTTCGGCATACCGCCGATGCCGAGCTGCAGGCAGGCACCGTTCGGGATCTGCGGCACGACGAGGTTCGCCACCGCGGTGTCGACCTCGGTCGGCGCGCCGCCCGCACCGAGCTGCGCCACGGGCGGGTTCTCGCCCTCAACGACCATATCGACGTCGGCAATGTTGATCTCGCAGCCGTTCAGGCCGTAGACCCACGGCAGATTCTCGTTGACCTCGACGATGACCGTCTTGGCGTTATCGAGCATATCCGCCAGATGCGAGCAGGCCAGCGCATAGCTGAAGTTGCCGTGCTTGTCCATCGGCGTGACCTGGATCATCGCCACATCCACCTTGGCGTTGCCGTCGCGATAGAAGCGCGGCAGCTCGCTGTAGCGCATGGGAGAGAAATAGCCCATGCCCTTGGCGATGATCTTGCGGTCGATGCCGCTGCAATGCCAGGAATGCCATGTAAAGTGCTCGCCGGCGTCCTCCGCCTTGCAGATCTCGGGCATCCACATCGTCACGCCGCCGCGGACCTTGACATCGCGCAGCTCGCTCTGACGGGCGGCAAGCGCCTTGTCGAGCGTGTAGGGATGGTTCGTGCACCAGCCGTAATCGACCCAGTCGCCGCTCTTGACGGCCTTGACCGCCTCGGCGGCGGTGGTCAGCTTCTTCTGATAGAGTTCCTGAACGTTCATCGTTGGTCTCCTCCTGAATGAATATGGTAAAGGGGTTTTGTTAAAACTTTGTCAACAGGAATATTCTACCACACATCTCCTCGCTTGAAAAGCCTAATTTCCGAAAGAAGACAGAAAAAAGGACAGGCAGAGCCTGTCCTTTTTCATTCAGTATGGATTTACTCCTCGACGGGAGCCTCTTCCTCCGCAGCGGGTGTGAGCAGCGCACGGATGCTCAGAGAGATCTTCTTCTTATCCTCGTCGATGGCGATGATCTTCGCGTCGACCTTGTCGCCTTCGGCCAGAACGTCGGAGGGCTTGTCAATGCGGCGGTCCGCGATCTGGGAAATGTGGATCAGACCGTCCACGCCGGGAACGACCTCAGCAAACGCGCCGAAGGTCATCAGCTTGACGATGCGGACGTTGGCCACGTCGCCAACCTTGTAGGTGTTCATGAACACATCCCAGGGATTCTGGGTGCGGTCCTTCACGCCGAGAGAGATCTTGTGCTTCTCGGGATCGAAGGAGAGAACGTACACGTCGAGATGATCGCCGACAGAGACGACCTCGGCGGGATTCTTGATGCGGCTCCAGCTCAGCTCGGAGATGTGGACCATACCGTCCACGCCGCCGATATCGACGAACACGCCGTAGCTGGTCATGGACTTGACCACGCCGTCATAGTGCTTGCCGACCTCGATGTTGGCCCAGATCTCAGCCTGTGCGGCCGCACGGGCCTCGTTCTGCACGGCCTTGATGGAGCCGACGACGCGGCGGCGGGCACGGTTGACCTCGGTGACGCGGAGCTGAACGCGCTGCTTGATGAGCTGGCTCAGGTCGCTGTCCTTGGGCAGACCGCTCTGGGAAGCGGGAACGAACACACGCACGCCCTTGACGGAAACGACGATGCCGCCCTTGTTTTCTTCGGTGACGATGCCCTCGAGAACAGTCTTATTCTCAACGGCATTCTCGATGTCCTCCCAGACCTTGACCGCGTCGAGGCGCTTCTTGGAAAGGGTGGCATAGCCCTCCACGTCGTTGACGCGGACGATGTAGGTCTCGATCTCGTCGCCGACATGGACGATGTCCTCGACCTTGGCGTCGGGATCGCTGGAAAGCTCGCTGACGGGAATGTAGCCCGCCTGCTTGCAGCCCAGGTCGACCTGGATCTCGGTCGTACCGATGGCCGTGACGATACCGGTCACCTTATCTCCTGTATTTAAAGTCTTAAAAGATTTGTCGAGCATTTCTTCGAAGGTCTCGTTACCTTCAATGGTCTTGATTTCTTCCGTCATGGTTGCATATACCTCCTTAATGATGCCCGCAGGAGTGGAGGCACCAGCCGTCAGGCCCGCAACAGTACAGCCATGAAACATGTCCGGCGAGAGCTCGTCGGCGTCCTCAATCTGATAGACGCGCGTGCAGTTCTCTTTGCAGATTTCCGTCAAATGTCTGGTGTTAGCGCTTTTCCGGTCTCCGACCACCACCATCACGTCCGCCGAAGAAGCGATCTCCGCCGCCTCCGATTGACGCTTTTGCGTAGCATTGCATATTGTATCATCAATTTTCAGATTTGTACACTCTTTTTTTAGAAATTTCACGCAACTTTCCCAAAGCGCACGAATACAGGTGGTCTGCGCGACCATCGTTATGGGCAAATCGGCAATTTCCGCCGTTTCCTCCGCCCAATTTGCAACTTCTTCGGCGTTTCCGAAGATCCTTGCGCCCCTGCACCAGCTTGCGATGCCCTGCACCTCGGGGTGGTCGTGCTCGCCGATGATGACGACCTGCCGCCCCGCGGCCTCGGCCTCGGTGACAAGTCTTTGGATGTGCTGCACGTTCGGGCACGTCGCGCTGACGATCTCCGCGCCGCGTGCCTGCAGCTCCTCCAGCACCTCCCGGCTCTCGCCGTGGGAGCGGATGAGCACCGTCTCCCCCGCTGCCGCCTCCCCGGGCGACGCGATCAGACGCATCCCCTCGCGCTCCAGCTCCGCGACGACATTGGCGTTGTGGATAACGCTCCCGAGCATCGCGCCGCCATGTGCCTTGGCCGTTTCGTGCGCGAGCGAGACCGCGCGCTCCACGCCGTAGCAGAAGCCTGCGGTCTTAGCAAGAATGACCCTCACAGCGGCGCGCCTCCCACCGCCTGACCGCCGAGCGCATACGCCTCGCGCAGCACATCGTCCGCGACCTTCTGCAGCTCCTCGGAGGTCCCGCGCCGTCCCGTGATCTGCGGTACATACGGCTCGCCGAAAATGATCGTCGTCTTGCGGAACATTCTCTTCTTCCCGTCCGCGAATACCGGAACGAGCGTCGCGCCCGAGCGCACGCCGATCATCGCGATGCCGGAATGGGCGTGCGCCGGCAGACCGTCGTGGTAGCCCACGCCATCGTGAATGGTCGTTCCCTCCGGGAAAATGAGCAGATTCTCGCCCTCGTGGATGACCTTCATCGCGGTCTTGACCGCCTGGATGTCCGCTCCCTCGCGGTTGACCGGAAACGCCCCCAGCGCGCGGAGGATGCGGCCGAACGAGCGGTTCTGGAACAGCTCCTCCTTCGCCATGAAATGCAGGCGGTAGTTGATCGGCAGGCAGATGCCGATGAGCACGGGGTCAAGGTCGCTCGCATGGTTCGGGCAGAGCAGCACGCCGTTCCGCGGCAGGTTCTCCAGTCCCTTCACCTCGATGCGGTACAGCAGCCGCAGTATCTGCGCGAGCACCCAGATGATGCCAAAAAAAACATGGTTCATTGCAGCTTCTCCCGGATCAGGGCGAGCAGCGCTTCCCTGCTCGCGTCGAAATCGAGCGCGGAGGTATCGACGACCATTGCGTCCTCCGCCGCCCGGAGCGGCGCGGCGGCACGGTGGGAGTCGTTGTAGTCCCGCTCATTGAGCTCACGCAGCACCTCGTCGTAGGGCTTCGGCGTGCCGCGCTGTTCCAGCTCAAGGCAGCGCCGCTGCGCGCGCACCTCGGCGGACGCCGTCAGAAAGATCTTCACCTCGGCGTCCGGCAGCACCACCGTGCCGATGTCACGCCCGTCCATAATGACGCTGTGCTTCCGCGCCAGATCGCGCTGCATTTCCAACAGGAACGCGCGCACCGCCGGCAGCGCCGACACAGCGCTCGCGTACATGGAGATCTCCGGCAGCCGGATCTCGCGCGTCACATCCTGCCCATTGAGCAGCATGTGCTGCTCTCCGTCCGCCTCATAGCGCATACCGATCTCCAGCTCCGGCAGGATCGCGCGGACAGCGGCTTCGTCGCGCGGCTCAATGCCGCGCCGCTTCACCGCGTAGCCGATCGTGCGGTAGATCGCGCCGGTATCCACATACAAAATGCCGAGCTTCGCCGCGATCGCCTTGGCCAGCGTGCTTTTCCCCGCGCCGGAGGGGCCGTCCACCGCGACGGCATAGTGCTTTTCGGGTATCATCGTCTGCATTTCCCTCATTCTATGTGTAAAGTATATTTCCTTTATTGTTCCGTCAAATACTCCGCTGCCGCTTCGCCGGCAGCCTTGCCGGTCGCCCACGCGATCTGCAGATTGAAGCCGCCCGTATAGGCGTCCACGTCGATGATCTCACCGGCAAAATACAGCCCCGGCACCTTCTTCGACGCCATCGTTTTCGGGTCGATCTCCCCGACCTTGACGCCGCCGGAGGTGATGATGGCATTCTCCACCGGCATGGGTGATAGAACGTCGATGCTCCAATGCTTCAAAAGCGTCCGCAGCGCGGCGCGCTGCTCGCGCGTGAGATCGTGTACCTTCTCGTGTGGCGGGATGCCGGAGCGCTCCACCGCCGCGGGAATGAGCTTCTGCGGCAGAAGCTCGCCGAGCGCGTTGCAAAAATCGCTGTTCGCGTGCTTCTGAAAATCCGACAGCAGGCGCTTGTCGAGCTGCTGCTCATCCAGCGCCGGCTTGAGGTCAAGCTCCAGCCGATAACTCTTCTTGTCAAAGTGCCGCATATGCGCCGAGGACGAGAGCACCAGCGGGCCGGACACGCCGAAATGCGTGAAGAGCAGCTCCCCGAAATCGGTGTAGATCTTCTTTCCGTTCTCGTAGACCGTCAGCCCCACGTTCCGCAGGCTCAAGCCCTGCAGCTCCGCGCAGCCGTCCGCGCGCAGCGGCACGAGCGAGCCGGTGAGCGGCGTGACTGTGTGACCGAGCATCGCCGCCATGCGATGTCCCTCGCCGGTCGAGCCGGTGCCCCGATAGCTCACGCCACCGGTCGCCAGCACGACCGCCTGCGCGGGATATGTACCCTTCTCGCCCTTGACGCCGCGCACCGCGCCGGTCTCGTCCGTCAGCACGCACACCGCGCGGTCACGCACAAGCGTGACGCGCAGCCGTCTGAGCTCCCGCTCCAGCGCGGCGGACACGTCGAACGCGCGGTCCGACACCGGGAACACGCGCCGCCCGCGCTCGACCTTGAGCGGCACGCCGAGCTCTTCAAAGAACGCCATCGTGCCGCGCCCGTCGAAGCGGGAGAACGCGGAATACAGAAACCGCCCGTTTTGCGGCACGTTTGCCAGCAACTCCTCACAGCCCGCGTCGTTCGTCACATTGCACCGGCCCTTGCCAGTGATGTTGAGCTTCTTGCCCAGCCGCTCGTTCGGCTCGAGCAGCGTGACGGCTGTTCCTCTGCGCGCCGCGCAGATCGCCGCCATCATTCCGGCGGCTCCGCCGCCGATCACCGTGAGCTGCTTATTCATCCTCGACCTTCCCGAAAATGCCGAAGCGATCCCAGACGTGCTCCAGCTCGTTGAAGGTCGCGGAGATGTCCGTTCCCTGCTTGTGCGCGGCGGCAAGGATCAATGCGTTGAGCATACTCATCGGCGCCGCGAGCGAGTCCACGAACGAGATCATCTCGTTGCGCACCAGCAGCGAGCCGGAGGACATCTGATACACCGGCGACATCTCGCTGTCGGTCACGCCGATGATGGTCGCGCCCCGATCCTTGGCATACTGCACCGTCTTGAGTGCCAGCTCGGAGTAGCGCGGGAAGCAGATGGCGATGACCACATCGCCGGGGCCCACGCGGAAGAGCTGGTCGAAGGTGCCGGCAGCGCCGCCCTGCACCTGCGTCACATTGTCATAGATCAGGCGGAAATAGAAATTGAGATAGCCCGCCAGGAACGACGAGGAACGGAAGCCCACGATGTAGATATGCTTCGCCTGCGCGATGATGTCCACCACATGGCTGAACTCCGAGCCGTCGGTCTGGTCCATCGCCATACGGATCTTTTCCATATCGCGCTGGAGCACGTTCGTCACCAGGTCGCTGCCGCTCAGCTCCCCCTCCGACGCCTTGATGCGCTGGATGCTCGTGAGCTTGCCGCGGATCATCTCCTGCAAAGCTCGCTGCATACTCGGGTAGCCGTCGTAGCCGAGCTGCGTCGCAAAACGCACCACGGTCGACTCGCTCACCTGCACGGTCTTGCCGAGCTTGCTGGCCGTCATGAACGCCGCCTTGTCGTAATCCTCCAGTATAAAACGGGCAATGAGCTTCTGCCCCTTGGAAAAGCTGCTCATGTTCTTCTCGATGGTATGTAAAATGTTCTTCGGCATGGGTGTTTTCCTCACTTCTCTTGCTCAAATGCGCGGACCTCGTCCGCGGTCAGCTCGCGCCAGCCGCCCTCCGGCAGTGCGCCGAGCGACAGGGTGTGCTCCCGCACGCGGCGCAGGCGCTTGACGTGCAGCCCGACCGCTGCACACATCCGCCGGATCTGGCGGTTTTTCCCCTCGTGGATGGTGACGGACAGCTCCGCTGTTTCCTTCCCCTTTCGCAGCAGACGCACCCGCGCGGGCGCGATCGGCTCTCCGTCGACGGAGCGCACCGCGGCAAGCTCCGCCGCCGCGTTTTCGACCGCTCCCGCCACCGTGACCTCATAGGTCTTTTCGATCTCATGGCTCGGGTGCAGGATGCGCTGCATCCATGCCCCGTCGTTGGTGAAGATCAGCAGTCCCTCGCTGTCGAGGTCCAGCCGCCCGACCGGATAGACGCGCGTCCCGCAGTCCGCCACCAGCTCCGCCGCCGTGGGCCGTCCCCGCTCGTCGCTGAGCGTGGTGACATAGCCGCGCGGCTTATTGAGCATCAGGTAGACCCTCCGCTCCGGCGGCGTGAGCGGCACGCCGTCCACGCAGATCGTATCCGTTTCCGGGTCGGCGCTCTGTCCGACCGTCGCGGTCTCGCCGTTGACGCGCACGCGCCCCGCGGCGATCCATTCCTCCGCCGTCCGGCGGGAGCACAGCCCCGCCGCGGCGATCAGCTTCTGCAAACGCTCTGCCAGCGCAAAGCACCTCTTTTCCTCAGCCTGTCCGGTCAAGCAGCCGCTCGAACAGGCTCTGCTTTTTTTCGGCCGCCGCGACCGTCTCCGCGCATACGAGCGGCACCCGCGCGAGCTCCCTTCCGTCCATGGAAACGATCAGCTCGCCGACCGCCTGCCCCGCCGTGAGCGGAGCGGTCAGCTCCTCCGGCAGCCTGGCCGATACGAGCAGCTCCTCCCCCGCCGTCACCGGATAGAAGAAGCTCTCCCCCGCCGCGAGCGACACGCTCGTCTGCGTTCCGCCGCGCACCGGCGCGAGGGTGTATTCCTCGCCGCGCGTCACCGCGCGCTTTCGCGCAAAGGCGGCGAAGCCGTACTCATACAGCGCCGCGTGATCCGCCCAGTCGCTGCGGTCGTTGAGCGTCACGGCGATGAGACGCATCCCGTCTCTTTCGCAGCAGGTCACAAGCGTGCGGCCGGCCTTGTCCGTATAGCCGGTCTTGAGACCGGTGCAGCCCTCAAGCGACGCGAGCAGCTTGTTGTGGTTGCCCAGCATCCGCTCGCCCACCGCCGCCGTTCTGGTCGCGGCGATGCGCGCAAAGGTCGGCTCGCGCATGGCATACGCCGCGAGCCGCGCCATGTCGAGCGCGCAGGAATAGTGCCCCTGCGCGTCCAGTCCGCTCGGGTTCGCGAACGAGGTGTGCGTCATGCCGAGCGCCGCGGCCTTCTCATTCATTCTCGCGACGAAGCGCTCTACCCCGCCGCTGCAATGGTCGGCGATACACTCCGCCGCGTCGTTTCCCGACGGCAGCAGCAACCCGTAGAGCAGCTCCTCGAGCGTCAACACCTCGCCGGCGCGCAGGTACATGGACGAGCCTTCCTTCAAGTGGTTCTGCTTTACAGTCACCTTGTCCGAAAGGTTTCCTGTCTCAAGTGCCACGAGCGCCGTCATGATCTTCGTCGTGCTCGCAATCGCAAGCTCCCGTTCGGTGTTTTTTCCGGTCAGCACTCGGCCGCTGCCGGCGTCCATCAGAATGAACGCCTCCGCGCCGGTCTGCGGCGCGCTCTGCGCCGCCGCGCAGTCCACGCAGCCGAGCAGGCTGCATACCATCAGCACAAGCGCCGCCCTTCGTTGCACGACACGAGTCAACTTCCATCACCCTTTTTTACAGAATGACTTCAGTATGCCCGCTTTTACACAAATTCTTTCTCTTCCTTTTTCTTGTTGACGAAGCCCTCGACGCGGTCGATGAGCTGCGGTGCCATCTCCAGTACGCGGTCCATCGTCGCGGTTGCCGGCACGGCGACCGGCACCATGCGCGTCTGCCCGTCCTTGATGACGAGGAACGCCACGGGGTCGATCTTCACGCCCGCTCCGCCGCCGCCACCGAAGCGCTCGCTGGTCTGGCCATAGGTCCCGCCGCCGCTGCCGAAGCCAAGGCTCACGCGGGACACGGGGATGAGCGTCACGCCGTCCGGCGTGGTGATCGGCTCGCCGATGACGGAATTGGAATCCACCATTTCGCGGATCTTCGTCATCGTAGTCTCCATCAGCTCGCTTACCGAGTTCTTTTCCTTGTTCTCCATCTTGATCTTCCTTTCTATGCAGTCCGTTTTTCCGGTTCGTTCGTTTCCGGCGCAGCCGCGCGCTCCGCCGGCGGCTCCGCTTTTGCCTCGCCCCCGTGCGCCCTGCGCCAACGCAGGAACCATTTTCCCACCGGCACCGCCAACGTAAAGAGAATGGCAAAGAGGTCGCACACGCGCAGCGATACGCCTACCGTCCCCTCCGCCGAGGTCGCCGCCTTTGTGAAGTCCATCCCCAGATAGACGGACGGCTTCGGGATATAGAACAGCTCCTCGAGCTTCGGCATCAGAGTCCACAGCGCGGCGTTGGCATAGCCATAGGTCTGCGCCGTGTCCGCCGGATCGTCGCCCGCAAAAATCACGCCGACCTCCAGCGGGTCGATGCGCGTGCGGCGGCAGGTGCGGCGAAGCGTCCGCTTCAGCGCGCCGAGCACCGTCCCCGCAAGCTCGCGCAGCTCGGGAAAGCTGAGCTTCGGCAGGCGGTGTCCGCCCGCCGCCTTCGGCTTTGTCTTCTCCTCCGGCGTTTTTCCGGCTGCTTCCGCTGCCTTCTTCTGTGCTTTCTTTTCCTTCCTCGGCAGGACCGTCAGCTTGACCGGACCGACGCGCAGCCGCACGCGCAGCTCACCGCCGAAATCGACGATCACGCCCACGCGCAGCAGCGAAAGGAGAAGAAAGAGCAGCAGAATCATGCCGATGATCTCCAGCGCCGTCATGGTCAAGCCTCCTTCCCCGTTCGCTGTCCGGTCCGCTTATTCCTCTGCGTCCGGCTCGCTTTCCGCCGCAGCCGTGAGCTGCGTCGGGTCAAGGATCGCACCGTCCGTATCCAGCCGCAGCTGGCCGTCCGCCTCAAGCCCCGGCATCTCGGGCAGCTCCTCGAGCGAGCTCAAATGGAACACGCGCAGGAATTCCTTCGTCGTGCGGTAGAGCCTGGGCCGTCCCGGCACCTGAAGCCGTCCGCACTCCTCGATGAGCTTACGCTCCTGCAAAAGTCCCATCGTGTACGAGCTGTCCACACCGCGCACCTGATCGACATAGGCGCGCGTGGTCGGCTGATAATAGGCGATGATGGTCAGCACCTCCAGCGCGGGCTGAGAGAGCTTTGCGGGCTTTCGGATCTCAAACGCTTTGCGGATGATGTCCGCGTAATCCGGCGCGGAGCAGAGCTGATAGCAGTTCTCCATCCGCACCAGACGGATGCCGCGGCGCTCGAAAGCGTAGTAGTCGCCAAGCTCCTGCAAAACCTGCTCCGCCGTCGGCTTGTCCAACTCGAGCGCCAGACAGATGCGGTCGATATTCACCGGCTCGCCGGCGGCAAAGAGGATGCCCTCCATCGCCGAGCGGACCTCATGTAAGTCCATCGTTTCCAGTGCCATACGTTCCTCACAATGTAAAAGTTTCCGGTGCGTCCTGCTCGCACTCCACCGTGCAGTCGGTCTCGCCGCCCGCGAGACGGATCACGCTCGCGCGGCACAGCTCCAGCACCGCCATAAAGGTCGCCACGATCTCGCTGCGGCTCCTCGCGCCGCGGAACAGCAGCAAAAAGCGCGTGATACCGAAGCTCTTGAGCCGCCGCACGATCTCGCACGCCTTGTCGGAGACGGAATACGGCTCGCGCTGCACGATCTGCTCAAAGGCCGCGCGCGGCGGCGGCGCCAGCTTCTCCGCGCGATCGAAGATCGACTGCATGGCCAGCACCAGGTCCGCCTTCTCGTGGTCGTATTCGTAGATCTTCCCGCGCTCCATCGGCTCGGGATTCTTCGTCATCGTGTTGCGTCCGAACTCACTCATCGGCCCCAGCGTCTCCGTCAGCGTGCGGATGCGCAGATAGGTGTCCTTCTGCTGGCGCTCCTTCAGGGATTGAATGAGCTGCTCCATCTCGTTCTGCGCTTCCTCGTCCTCGATGGACAGCAGCATCCGCGTCTTGATGTACATCAGGTGCGCCGCCATCGTGATGAACTCGCTCGCCACCTCAAGGTCAAGCTGCTTGCGCTGCTCGAGGTAGGCAAGATACTGCTCTAAAATGAGCGCGATGGGGATGTCCTGTATTTCGATCTTATTTTTTGAGAGCAGGAAAAGGATGAGGTCGAGCGGGCCTTCAAAATCCTGAAGCGTCTCCGCCGAGCGCTCATGCACCACGCCCTCGAGCTTAAAAATAGGGTTGTCCATTCGTTTCTCCGTTCACTCTCCGCGCTCAAACGATGCCGCGGAAAACGAAATTGATCATAGAAGCGTATACGTTATAGATCGCCGTGCTGAGCACATTGTCGCCCACGCCGAGCCACACGAGGATCAGCAGCGCGATCATACCGTATTTTTCGTAGCGCATCAGCTTCTCATACGCGCTGTCCGGCAGGAAGGCAAAGAGTACCTTCGAGCCGTCGAGCGGCGAGATGGGAATGAGGTTGAAAAGCCCGAGACCGATGCTCAGATACGCCGTCGTCAGCAGCAGGTCAAAGATGAAATCCCACAGCGCGCCGTATTGATGATAGACGAGCCGCGCGCACAGCAGGGCAAGCAGCGCCAGCACAAAATTCGATACCGGTCCGGCCAGCGCCGTGAGCGCCATGCCCTGCTTCGGCTTCTTGAAATAGCGCATATCCACCGGCACTGGCTTTGCCCAGCCGAAGCCGAGCACCAGCATACACGCAAAGGCCCACCCAGTCGATGTGGTGCAGCGGGTTCAGGCTCAGCCGATGCTCCCGCTTCGCGGTCGGGTCGCCGAGCGCATAGGCCGCAAGGCCGTGGCAGGTCTCGTGGACCGTCAGGCATAAAAATACGGCAATCAGGCGCATCAGCGCCGACAGCATTGCCGAAAAATCAAGTGAATTCCATAGGTCGGACAGGGTACCCAACGCAATCTCTCCTGCGAAAAAATTCATTCTCGGGTGGATTTACCCGATAAGTTTAATTATTATAGCATTTTCTGCGTCTCTTTACAAGGATTTTTGCAATTTTTGTTGCATTGCTCCTGCAAAAATAAACCTGCGTTTTTTCGTCGTTCTGCACAAGAAAAGAGGCCGGACACTTCCGTGTCCGGCCTCTGTGTTATTTGCTCTCGGGAGCCTTAGCCCTTGATCATGGAAGCGATCTCCTCAGCGAAGTTCTCCTGCTTCTTCTCGATGCCTTCGCCCTTCTCAAAGCGGATGGCGTCCACGAAGGTGATCTTGCCGCCCAGCTTCTTGGCAGCGTCAGCGATATACTGCTCGACAGTGCCGGTGAACACATCGCCGCGGACAAACTCCTGCTGCAGCAGGCAGTTCTCGGAGTAGAACTTGTTCATCTTGCCCATGACGATCTTCTCGCGTACCTGCTCGGGCTTGCTGGCCATCTTGGGATCGTTCTCCATCTGGACCATCATGATCTTCTTTTCCTCGTCCAGAACGTCCTGAGAAACCTGGCTCTTATCCCAGAAGCGGGGATTGAGCGCCGCGATCTGCATGGCAACGTCCTTGGCGATCTCGGTGGCGTCGATGCCGCCGTCGACCTTGAAGTTGACGAGCACGCCGATCTTGCCGCCGGCATGGATATACGGGGTGGAGGTGTTGGCCGCGAAGCGGGCAAAGCGGCGGACCTGGATGTTCTCGCCGATGACGAGGACCATCTCCTGACGCTCCTGCTCAACGGTACGGCCATTGCCGTAGGGAGCCGCCATCAGAGCCTCGAGATCCTTGGGGTCTTCCTTGGCGACGACAGCGGCGACGCCCTTGACAAAGTCCACGAACTTCTCATTCTTGCCCACGAAGTCGGTCTCGGCGTTGACCTCAACGACCACGCCCACGCCGTCGATGACAGCGGCGTAAGCCATGCCCTCGGCAGCCACGCGGCCGGCCTTCTTGGCAGAGGCGGCCAGACCCTTTTCGCGCAGGTACTCGATCGCCTTGTCGATGTCGCCGTCGGAAGCGGTCAGAGCCTTCTTGCAGTCCATCATGCCCACGCCGGTCATTTCGCGCAGGTTCTTTACATCAGCAGCACTAATAGCCATATTCTTGTCCTCCTCGTAAAATTAGGCTTCGGCCTGAGCCTCGCCCTCGGCCTTCTCCGCCGCGGCGTCCTCGGTGACTTCGCCCTGCTTGCCCTCCAGCATGGCGTTGGCCATGACGGAAGCGATCAGCTTGATGGCGCGGATAGCGTCATCGTTGCCGGGGATCACATAGTCGATCTCGTCGGGATCGCAGTTGGTATCGGCGATAGCCACCACGGGGATGCCCAGCTTGTGAGCCTCAGCAATGGCGTTGCGCTCCTTGCGGGTGTCCACGATGAACAGAGCGCCGGGCAGCTTCTTCATGTCCTTCACGCCGCCGAGGTACTTCTCGAGCTTCTCGATCTCGCCCAGGTGCTTCATGACTTCCTTCTTGGGCAGCATATCGAAGGTGCCGTCCGCCTGCATGGTCTTGAGCTGGTTCAGGCGATCCACGCGGGTGCGCATGGTCTTGAAGTTGGTCATCATGCCGCCGAGCCAGCGGGCGTTGACATAGTACATATTGCAGCGAAGAGCCTCATCCTTGATGGCCTCCTGCGCCTGCTTCTTGGTGCCGACGAACAGCAGGGACTGGCCGCTCTCGGAGATGCTGCGCACGAAGTTGTAGGCTTCCTCGAGCTTCTTGACGGTCTTCTGCAGGTCGATGATATAGATGCCGTTGCGCTCCGTGTAAATGTAGGGAGCCATCTTGGGGTTCCAGCGGCGGGTCTGATGACCGAAGTGGACGCCTGCCTCGAGCAGGGCTTTCATGGATACGACGTTTGCCATTGCTTGTAGTTTCTCCTTCAAATTTAGTTTTACCTCCGGAGCCTTCATCCCCCCTGCCAACCTTTGGCACAGACAGGAAGTCGGGTCCCCGTGCGGAATACCCGAGCATTATACCGTACATTACTATAGATTGCAAGCACTTTTTTCAGAAAAGTGCCTGTTTCCCGCACATTTTCTCAAATTCCCGCGCGGAGCAGCAAGTTGTGAAGAAATTTTAAACATTTTTCATTTTCCGCATCCCGCTCTTGCATTTCTTAACAATTTCTTTGATAATAAAAAATCGTCCTGCGCATCATAAACGCCGACGGCGTGCGCGCCGTTCGCGGCGCGGCGGCTCGCGCTGCGGGAACGGCTTATCGACCAGAATGATGTCGTCCCCCACTTGTCGGATGCAGTCCCACGGGATATAATATTCCTCGCCGCGGCCGAACAGGCCGAAAAAGCGGAACGGCCCCGGCACGATCAGCGCGGTCATCTGCCCCTCGGGCAGCTGACATTCCACGTCGCCGACATAGCCAAGACGGCAGCCGTCGCAAATGTTGATGACCTCCTTGCAGCGCAGGTCTGTAAATCGGCAGTTCATCGCGCTCCCCCCTGTTCCCTGCCATTCTATTCGCACCGCAGGAAGTCCTATCCCACCTTCCGCCGCAATGCGGCGTATTCCGTCCCATCGAAAAAACAAAGAACCGGAGGAACCACCCCATGCGAGAGATCCAGCTCAATATGTACCATGCCCTCGCACTCGGCGCCGTTATGTACTGGCTCGGCGCGGCACTGACGCGAAAGCTCCCGGCGCTCCGGCGCTTCTGCGTGCCCGCTCCGCTTGTCGGCGGACTGTGCTTCGCGCTGTTCAACACCCTGCTCTATGCCTCCGGTCTTGCGGTCATCACCTTTGACGAAACGCTCGAGACGGTCTTCATGATCCTGTTCTTCACCACCGTCGGCTTCACCGTGAGCATCCCCATGCTTGTCAAGAGCGGCAGATCCGTGATGCTGCTGCTCGCACTGAGCATCGTCATCATCCTTCTGCAAAACGCCGTCGGCAGCGGCGTGATGGCGCTCATGGGCAAAAACCCGCTCTACGGCCTCGGCTGCGGCTCCATCTCCATGATCGGCGGGCCCGGCACCGCCGCGGCCATCGGCCCCGACCTCGACGCCGCGGGCGCGGTCGGCGGCACGACCGTCTCCGTTGCGGCGGCGACCTTCGGCCTCATTTTCGGTTCCGTCCTCGGCGGTCCCATCGCCCGTCATCTTATTGTCAAAAACCATCTGCGCGAGGAGCTTCCCGAGAGCTGCGAGCACGAGGAGGACGCCGACGACGCGCACTTCACCACGCACTCCAACCGCTTTGTGCTCGGCTTTCTGATGCTCGCGTTCTGCGTCGGCCTCGGCAGCTATGTCACCACAGGACTCACGAAGCTCTGCGGCTTCAATTTCCCGGCCTACATCGGCCCCATGCTTGTGGCTGTCGCGGTCCGCAACCTCATCGACCACACCGGGCACATCGAGTTCCCCGCCGCCGAGATCAGCACGATGGGCAATATGTTCCTCGCCATCTTCCTTTCCATGGCGCTCTCCGGTCTCAAGCTCTGGCAGCTCGTGGATCTGGCGCTGCCGATGCTTGTCTGCCTTGCCGCTGAGGTCCTTCTGATGGTGTTCTTCTCCATCCTCGTCCTCTTCCCGCTCATGGGCCGCAATTATGACGCCGCGATGATCACCGCGGGCTTCATCGGCTTCGGCATGGGCGCGACCTCCAACGCGATGGCGAATATGCAGGCGGTCGCCCGCCGCTACGGACCCTCGCCCTCTGCTTACTTTATGATCCCGATGGTCGGCGGTCTGTTCAACGACTTTTTCAACGCCGCCATCATCGCCCTGAGCATCGGACTTCTTTCCTGAACGAACCCCGGCAAAAAAAAGCCGGAAAAACTCCCGCGCCCGCCTCCGCGCACCGTGAGAACCGCCCTCCCGCGCGAAATCCATCGCATTGTGCCGAACGATTAAAAATATCCCCGCCGCCGCGCGGTATGTTTCGCCCCGCCGCGGAAATAATGAGAGCATCCAGTGCAAGGAGGACGGTACGATGCTCGGCAAGGTGGAGATCTGCGGTGTAAACACGGCGAAGCTGCCGACGCTCAAGTCGGACGAAATGACGGAGCTGCTGCGGCGCAGCCATTTGGGCGACGAGCGCGCGCGGGAAACGCTCATTCAGGGGAATCTGCGGCTCGTGCTGTCGGTCATCCAGCGCTTTGCCAGCCGCGGCGAGAACGCCGACGACCTCTTTCAGGTCGGCTGCGTGGGCCTCATCAAGGCCATCGACAATTTCGACGTCTCGCAGAACGTCCGCTTCTCGACCTACGGCGTGCCCATGATCATCGGTGAGATCCGCCGCTATCTGCGCGACAACAGCGCCATTCGCGTCAGCCGCTCCATGCGCGACACGGCCTACCGCGTGCTGCAGGCGCGGGAAAAGCTCCAGCGTGAGAACCAGCGCGAGCCGACCGTCGAGCAGATTGCCAAGGAGCTGGACCTTCCCCGTGAGGAGGTCGTGTTTGCCATGGACGCGGTGGTCGATCCCGTCTCCCTCTTCGACCCCGTCTACTCCGACGGCGGTGACACCGTCTGCGTGATGGATCAGGTGCGCGACACGCGCAACACCGATGAAAGCTGGCTCGACCGGATCGCTCTGCGCGAGGCGGTGGACAAGCTCTCGCCGCGCGAGCAGCGTATTTTAGCCATGCGCTTTTACGACGGCAAGACGCAGATGGAGGTCTCCGGTGAGATCGGCATTTCGCAGGCGCAGGTCTCGCGGCTGGAGAAAAACGCCATCAGCACCATCCGCAGGAATCTTTGACCGCTTCATAGCACAGCTTATGATAGGCTGTGCTATTTTTAATAATGCTTCTATCGCCGATCCGCTTGACTTTCTCCGTTTCCCATGTAGAATGTTTAAGGCTCGGCAGTCTCTGCCGCGCCGCTCACAGCAAAACACAGAACAGGAGTTGTTACCATGAAGTACGACGTTGCCATCATCGGCGCGGGCCCCGGCGGCATCTTCTCCGCCTACGAGCTGACGAAGCTCGCCCCCTCGCTCAGGGTCGCCGTTTTTGAAGCCGGCCACAGCCTTGAAAAGCGCCATTGCCCCATCGACGGCAAGAAGGTCAAGAGCTGCATCGGCTGCAAGAGCTGCTCGATCATGAGCGGCTTCGGCGGCGCGGGCGCGTTTTCCGACGGCAAGTACAACATCACCAACGATTTCGGCGGCACGCTCTATGAGTACATCGGCAAGCAGCAGGCGCTCGATCTGATGCACTATGTCGACGAGATCAACATGCTCTACGGCGGCGAGGGCACCAGGCTCTACTCCACCGCCGGCTCGCAGTTCAAGAAGCTCTGCATCCAGCACAAGCTCAAGCTGCTCGACGCCTCCGTGCGCCACCTCGGCACCGACATCAACTATGTCGTGCTCGAGAATCTCTATAACGACCTCAAAAGCAAGGTCGATTTCTACTTTGACACCCCTGTGCAGGCGCTCGAGGCAAAGGATGGCGGCTTCACCGTCGTGTGCGCCGACGCGCAGTATGAGTGCGGCAAGTGCATCGTCTCCGTCGGCCGCAGCGGCAGCAAGTGGATGGAGGGCGTGTGCCGCGCGCTCGACATTCCCACCAAGTCCAACCGCGTGGACCTCGGCGTGCGCGTCGAGCTGCCCGCCGTCGTGTTCTCCCACCTCACCGACGAGCTGTATGAGAGCAAGATCGTCTACCGCACCGAGAAGTTTGAGGACAACGTGCGCACCTTCTGCATGAATCCGCACGGCATCGTCGTTAACGAGAACACCAACGGCATCGTGACCGTCAACGGCCACAGCTACGAGGACGCGGCCATGCAGACCGAGAACACCAACTTCGCTCTCCTCGTCGCCAAGCACTTCTCCGAGCCGTTCCATGATTCCAACGGCTACGGCGAGAGCATCGCCCGCCTTTCCAATATGCTCGGCGGCGGGGTCATCGTCCAGCGTTTCGGCGACCTCGTGCGCGGCCGGCGCAGCACGGTCAAGCGCATCGAGGAGGGGCTTGTCACCCCGACCCTCGCGGCGACGCCGGGCGACCTGAGCCTCGTGCTGCCCAAGCGCATTTTAGACGGCATCATCGAAATGATCTACGCCCTCGACAAGATCGCCCCCGGCACGGCGAACGACGACACGCTCCTCTACGGCGTGGAGGTCAAGTTCTACAACATGGAGGTCGCGCTCGACGAGCACCTTGAGACCGCGCACCGCGGCCTTTACGTCATCGGCGACAGCAGCGGCATCACCCATTCCCTCTCCCACGCCTCGGCCAGCGGCGTCTTTGTCGCACGCGACATCCTCGCGCAGAACGCCGGTTAAGCGGCTCTCCGAAACGCAAAAAATTCCGACCGTGAGAGCGGTCGGAATTTTTTTCATGGCGTTTTGCTCAGACCTTGAAGCTGTCCTTGAGCGTGACGGAGCGGTTGAACACCAGATGGTCGGCGGAGCAATCCTTATTGTCCAAGCAGAAATAGCCCAAGCGCATGAACTGGAAGCTCGGCGCGGTCTTGCCCTGCTTCTCGGTTTTGTCGTACTCCGCTGCCACATCGCGCATACTGGCCTCGACCTTGCAGCCGGTGAGCGTTTCGAGGGAATCGGGATTCATGCAGGCGAGGAAATCCTTGTCCGCACCGTCGGGCGCGGGATCGCTGAAGAGCTCGCTATAAACACGCACCTCGGCGTCGATGGCGGTGGCGGCGTCCACCCAATGGATGGTCGCGCCCTTCACCTTCCGGCCGTCGGCGGGGTCGCCGCCCCGGCTGTCGGGGTCATACTCGGCAGCGATCTCGGTCACATTGCCGTTTTCGTCCGTTTCGTAGCCAACGCACTTAATTAGATATGCGCCCTTCAGGCGGCACTCGGGGCCGCCGGGGAACAGACGCTTATACTTGGGGATCGGCTCGGCCATGAAGTCGTCCGCCTCGATCCAGCACTCGCGGGAGAAGGTGATCTCATGCGTGCCGGCGGCGGGGTCGGTCGGGTTATTCTCGACCTCGAAGGTCTCGCTCTTGCCCGCGGGATAGTTCGTGATGACGAGCTTCACCGGATGCAGCACGCCCATCGTGCGCTCGGCGGAGGCATTGAGGTCCTCGCGCAGGCAGTGCTCGAGGAAGGCGTACTCCACCACGCTCGCGCTCTTGGCGACGCCGATGCGGTCGCAGAAATTGCGGATGGACTTCGGCGTGAAGCCGCGGCGGCGCAGGCCACAGAGCGTCGGCATCCGCGGATCGTCCCAGCCGGAGACGATGCCCTCCTCCACGAGCTTGCGCAGCTTGCGCTTGCTCATCACCGTGTGGTCGATGCCGAGGCGGGCAAACTCGATCTGGCGCGGCTTGCAGGGCACGGAGACATTGTTCACCACCCAGTCGTAGAGCGGACGGTGCGCCTCAAACTCCAGCGAGCAGAGCGAGTGCGTGATGCCCTCGAGCGCGTCCTGAATGGGATGGGCGAAGTCGTACATCGGGTAGATGCACCACTTGTCGCCCTGACGGTGATGGTGCATATAGCGGATGCGGTAGATGACCGGATCGCGCATATTGAAGTTGCCGGAGGCCAGGTCGATCTTCGCGCGCAGCGTGCGGCTGCCCTCGGGGAACTCGCCGTTCTTCATGCGCTCAAAGAGGTCGAGGTTCTCCTCCACGTCGCGGTCGCGGTAGGGGGAGACGGCGGGCTTGCCGATGTCGCCGCGGTACTCCTTCGCCTCCTCGGGCGTCAGGTCGCAGACGTAGGCAAGGCCCTTCTTGATCAGCTCGACGGCGTACTCATAGTCCTTTTCAAAGTAATCGCTGCCGTAGAAGAAGCGGTCGCCCCAGTCGAAGCCCAGCCAATGGATATCCTCCTTGATGGCGTCGACAAACTCGACGTCCTCCTTGGTGGGGTTGGTATCGTCCATACGAAGATTGCACAGGCCGCCGAAGCGCTCGGCGGTGCCGAAGTCGATGGTCAGCGCCTTGCAGTGGCCGATGTGCAGATAGCCGTTCGGCTCAGGCGGAAAACGGGTGTGGACCTGCTGACCCTGGAAGCGACCACCCTCCGCAATATCCTCTTCGATAAAGGCGTCAATAAAGTTCTTGCCTTCGCTCTCGGCGACGGTGGCCTTGACTTCCTCAGCCATACTGAATCCTTCCTTTCTTCGCGCCTGCCTGCGGCAAGCAAAATAATGTTTGATTATAGTCCCTTTATTCCCTGTTTGCAACAATTTTATTGCATTCCTCGACAAGTTCTTCGCGCGTCGTCAGCGTACCAAGCACGTCGAGCAGCGCCGCGGTGGACAGATGCTCCGGCAGCGCCAGCGCGCGCAGCAGCGCGGCGCGCTTCGCTTTGCTCCCCGCGCCGATCAAGCCGAGGTCAAGAAGGTCCGCGTGTGTAACGGGATTTTCCTTTACGGTCGCCCCTCTCCCTCAAGGTCGCGCCCGCCGCGCGGAGCGCGGAAAGCAGCACCTCGGGCGGCATCCCCTCCACGCCGAGCTTGCCCTCCTTGCCTGCTCTGCGCTTGCGTCTTTCCTTGCCGTACACATCGGGAACATAGGCGTGCAGCACGCGGCCCGTCGGGATAGCTCCCTTGAGACGGTTGCGGATCACAAAGCCCGCGCCGTCGGGATCGGTGAAAAGAATGATGCCGCGCGTCTCGGCGAGACGGCGCAGCAGCGCCGTCTTCTCGCGGTCGTTGAAGATGCCGAAGCCGCCCAGCTCCAAAACGGAGGCGTCCACCACCTGCAAAAGCGCATTTTTGTCGTAGCGGCCCTCGACCACGATGACCTCTTGGATTTTCGGCTTTTCCATCGTCACGTCCTCTGCGCGAGCTGCATGAGCAGCAGCTTCAGCTCGCCCTCGCGGTCGATGCCCTTTTCGCTCTTCATGCGCCGGTCGAGCTTCTGGCAGAGCGCCAGACTCCTCGCGCACCACTCGTGCGTCGTTTTCCGCGCCGCGTCGAGCAGCAGCCGCGCGGGATAGTCCGAGCGCATATTCCACAGGTCCATCAGCCAGAGCTTGTCCTTGCCCGAATCGAGCGCGAGACGCGCGGTGTAGAGCCGCCGCAGCTCCTTGGAAATGACGCCGAGGATCATGATCGGCTCCTCCTGCTTTTTGAGAAGCTGCCCCAGAAGCTCGCTCGCACGGTCGTAGTCGCCCTTTGTGACGGCGCTCGTCATGTCGAACACCACCGCGTCGAGCACCGGATCGGCGACCGCGTTGATGTCCTCGACCGTCACCGCCCTGCCCTTGGCGTAGGCGCCGATCTTCTCGATCTCCGGCACGAGGCCGGTCATCAGGCTGCCGCAGGTGAACATCAGGTGCTCCGCCGTGCGGGCGTCGATGTCATGTCCCGTTGCACGGAAGCGGCGGGCGATCCAGTTGATCAGGTCGCTCTTGTCCTGCGGCTCGAACCGGACCTCCTGCGCCTTGTCCGAAAGCGCGGCATAAAGCTTTTTGTAGGTCTTGTTCGGCTTATACTCCACCAGATCGTAGATGAAGATCAGGCAGCAGTATTCCGGAAAATCGTCCAGCAGGGCGATGAGCCGCGTCCGCTGCTCCTCGCCGAGCTTATAGAGGTCGCAGTCCGTGACGACGATGAGCGTGCGCTCGGCCATCATCGGCATCGCCTCGGTCATCTCCGTCAGCTCCTCCATCGTCAGGCCCTTGCCCGCGACGCGGTGGAAATTGAACTCCTCAAAGCCCGCGGGGACGAGCTTCTTCTGCACCTCCTTGAGATAATACTCGCGCAGGTAGCTCTCCTCGCCGCAGAAAATGTAGACCTCGCCGAGCGTGCCGGCCGCCAGGTCGGCCTTGAATTTCTGATAGCCCTTAGCGGCTGTTTTCTTCTCTGCCATGATCCGCCTCAATTCACTGTGATATAAATATTTCCCTGCAGGTCCGTCCGGTAAACGGTCACGCCCGCGTCCGTCAGGCGCAGCAGCGCGTCCCGCGCCGGATGGCCGTAGCTGTTGCTGCCGACGCTCACCACGCCAACCTCCGGCGTGACGGTCTCCAGCAGCTCCGCGCTCGTGGAGTAGCGCGAGCCGTGGTGGCCGACGAGCAGCACCTCGATGTCCGGCAGCGGATAGCTGCTCACGAGCACGCGCTCGGTCCTGCTGTCCATGTCGCCGGTGATGAGCGTATCGAATTCGCCCGCCGAGCATAGGATCGTCAGCCCCAGCTCGTTTTCTCCGCCCTCGCCCACCGGCGGATAGAGCGTCAGCGACGCCTCGCCGACGGCGGTCTGCGTTTCCTCCGTCACATAGCGGACCTCCACGCCGTAGCGCTCCGAGAGCGCGAGCACCTCGGACTTTTCGCCGTCCTCCTCCGCAATGTCGGGCAGGTACAGCGTATCCACGCCGACACGGGCAAGCAGCAGCGCCAGACCGTTGGCGTGGTCGGCGTGATAGTGCGTGAGCACCACCGCGTCGAGCCGCCGTATCCCTGCACTGAGAAAATAGTCCGCGGCGACATCGCCCGCACTGATGTAGGAATTGCTGCTGCCGCAGTCCACGAGCACGCCATGACGCCTGGAGAGCAGCGCAACGCTCTCGCCCTGTCCGACATCGAGCGCCGTAACATACAGGCTCCCGCGCTCGAATTGCAGCGCGTTGAACCGCGCCGTCACAAGAAGCATCGCCACGGCCAATGCGCCGGCGATCCACCAGCGGTACCTCCCCCGCCGCGCGATGGCGCAGACGGCGAAGAGCGCATAGACGTAGAGCAGCCACAGCACGGAAAGCGCGGTGTTGAAATAGAGCGCGTGGAGCGGCAGGCTCTCCAGCAGTCCCGAAACAAAAAGCACATACCGCACGCCGAGCGACACAAGCGGCACAAAGGCCGCGCCGACCGCCGGGACGGTCATGCTCAGCAGCAAGCCGAGCAGCCCCGCGCCGAAGACAAGGCTCACCATCCACAGGCACAGGAGGTTACTCAAAAGTGAAACGACGGAGAAGGAGCCGAAATAATATGCCCCAAGCGGCGTGGAGAACGCCAGCGCACCGAGTGTCGTCGCGAACGATGTGAGCATGAAGCGCAGGAGCCTGCTTCCGGTATGGATGGCCCCTGTCAGCTTCGGCGTCAGCCACACAAGACCCGCAACCGCCGAGAACGAGAGCTGCAGGCTGATGCTCGCGATGGCGTATGGATTTTTGAGCAGGATCAGCAGCAGCGCAAGGCCGAGCGCCGTCGGCGGGTCCTTCTCCCGCCTGAAAAGCGGCGCGAGCTGCGTCATCGAGAGCATCACGCAGGCGCGCAGGATGCTCGGCGACGCGCCGACCATCACCGCGTAGAGAAACAGCAGCGGGATCGTCACCGCGCAGCGTATGCGCCGGTGCGACGCGCGGAGCAGCCGGTCAAGCAGCTCGACGAGGAACATACAGTGCAGACCCGAGACGGCGGTGATGTGATAGATGCCCGCCTCGCTCAGGTTCGACGAATCCTCCACGTCAAGATAGCGCTTGTCGCCGAGGAGCAGGGCGCGCAGAAAGCCGCCCTCCCGCTCGCCGTAGACGGTCTCGATGGTCTCGCCGAGCTTCTTCGCGATGCGCTGCGGCGCATAGCGAAGCGCGCCCGCGTCACCCGTCTCATACGACGGCTCGCCGCGGCTGTAGAGCAGCAGATAAACGCTCTTGGACGTAAAATTGCGGATGTGGCTGCCGTCGCCCGAGGGATCGGTCGCGCTGTTGAAAAGCACCGTGTCCCGCACGTGCTCGCCCGGCTCAAGGGCGAGCAGGTCGAAGCCGCCGTAGTAGACGGCTCTCCCGCGCAGGCTGCGGCCCAGGATACGCACCGTCGCCTTCGCGCCGTAATTCGTCTCCACGGCGTAGGAGCAGAGCTCCAGCTCCACGTCCTCCGTCGCGCCGATGAGCGCCTCGTTCGGCGCGGCGATGAAGCGCGTGTAAGCGGCGTTCCAGCCGAAGGCGAACGCCATGCCGAGCGCACACAGCAGCACGCGCCGCCGCATCGGGCCGCGCAGGAGAAGCCCGAGCGCCCCGAGCACCAGCACAATGCCCGCCGCCGGAAGCCACAGCGCGGGCGCGAGAAAATACTGCGACGCGATGCAGCCGAGCGCAAAGGCTGCGCAGAAGCAAAAGAGCGGGCGCGTCACGGCTCGTCCTTCAAGCCGAGCAGATAGTCGGTGCTGACCCGATAATACTGCGCGAGCTTGACAATGACCCATGAGGGCGTTTCACGCTCACCGCTCTCATAGCGTCGGTACACGCTGCGGTGCATATTCAAAAGCTCTGCGATCTCCTGCTGGGTCTTGTCATGGTCCTCCCGCAGGTCGCGCATACGCTTGATCTCCATGTGCATCACCTCAAGGCGATGTTACCAAATGGAAACATTCTCCTCGAAATAATGTGCCCATGCGGAGCCATTCTTAATATAGCAGTTTTTTCCAAAAGATGCAATCCGCATTTTGCGCCGTGCGGCGCAAGGGATTTGCCGCGCAAGGCGCGGCTACCGATCAAAGGGGACCATTCTTGACGGAAGAATGGCCCCCTTTCAATCCCCCAAGACCGCAAGGGCTGCGCCCTTGACCCGCCATTGACTGTCCCTGCAAGAGCAAAGCTGCACGCGCTGTGCAAAGGAATGCCTGCCAGTTTCTTATTGCGGCTTTCGATTTGGCTTGCGCCTATGTCCGCTTGGCCGCTACCGCTGCGGGGTTTCGAGAGAAATTTTCAACGGCAGCCCGTAACAGCACCACAGCAGCGGCTGAGCGGAAAGAGAAGCGCACCAAATCGCTCAGAAGATAAACACCGACATACGGTTGCTGAAAAGTAATTCAATGCGGGCAGTTCGGGGGGCAAGGGGCTTGCCCCTTGCGCTCTCTTGGGGCTCCAAAGGGGGGGATTCTCTACGGTAGAGAATCCCCCCTTTGATTTAGTGCCGCGCAGGGCGCGGCAAGCCCATACCTTTCGGTATATTAAGTTCTCAGCCCGGAGGCCACGTCATATCCCGCCCCGCGAGCACATGGAAGTGCAGGTGCGGCACGCTCTGCCCCGCCTGCTCGCCGATGTTGGAGACCACGCGGTAGCTCTCGATGCCCATTTCCTTTGTCACCTTGGCGATGACCTCAAAGATGTGCGCGACCACGGCGCTGTTCTCGGCGTTGATGCCGGAGACGGACGCGATGTGTACCTTGGGGATCACAAGGAAGTGCGTGGGAGCCTGCGGCGCGATGTCGTGGAAGGCGTAGCACAGCTCGTCCTCATAGACCTTGTTCGAGGGGATCTCCCCTGCCGCGATGGCGCAGAACAGACAATCGTTCTTCATGGTTCCTTTCTCCTTTCACAGAAACTGATTCCGGTCGGAATGGTAATGGTAATCCGCCTCGGCCAGACGCGCGCAAAGCTCTCCCTTGTCCACGTCCAGCGAGGAGCACAGCTCATCCAGGCTCTCGTACTCGTCGCGCAGACGGGCGTTGCAGAAGCTCATGAGCATCACAGGATCGTTCGGCAGCTGCATCAGCCGACCACCTTGAGCACCAGATCATCCACCGCCGCGAGCGCGTCGTCGACCTTGCTCACCTCGGTGCCGCCGCCCATGGCGCTGTCGGGCTTGCCGCCGCCCTTGCCGCCGCAGATGGGCGCGATGGCCTTGATGATGTCGCCGGCCTTCACGCCCTTGGCGACCGCGTCCTTGCCGCAGACCGCCAGCAGCATGACCTTGCCGTCGTGGACGGAGGCCAGCACGCCGACAACGCCCGGCTCCTTATCGCGCAGGAAGTCGCCGAGCTTGCGCATGGCGTTGGGGTCCATGCCGTCGCGCTGGGCGGTGATGACCTTCAGGCTGCCGACCGTCTTGGCGGCGGTCAGGAAGCTGCGCGCCTCGCCGAGGGACGCCTCCTCCTTGAACTTTTCGAGCTTCGCCTTGATGTCCTTCAGCTCGCCGATCTGGGCCTCGAGCTTGCTCTCCAGCTCCGCCTGCGTGGTCTTGAGCATCTGCGCCACGCGGACGATGCGCTCCTGATTGCGGCGGATCTCGGCAAGCGTCTGCTTGCCGGTGATGGCCTCGATGCGACGCACACCGGAGGCGACGCTGCCCTCGCTCTTGATGCGGAACAGGCCGACCTTGGCGGTGTTGTCAAGATGCGTGCCGCCGCAGAATTCCATGGACACATTGCCCATCTCGACCACGCGGACCACATCGCCGTACTTTTCGCCGAACATGGCGACGGCGCCCTTCTTCTTCGCCTCCTCGATGGGCAGCACCTCGGTCACGACGGGGATGCCCTCGAGCACGGCGTCGTTCACAAAGGCGTCGACCGCGGCGAGCTGCTCGGGCGTGATGCCCTCGAAGTGCGTGAAGTCGAAGCGCAGGCGGTCAGGCTCGACGAGGGAGCCGGCCTGATGGACATGGTCGCCCAGGACGTGCTTGAGGGCCGCGTCGAGCAGATGGGTGGCGGTGTGCGCGCGGCGCACGCCCTTGCGGCGCTCGACGTCGATGCTCGCGGTCACGGTGTCGCCGAGCTTGAAGCTGCCGGAGACGACCTTGCCGGTGTGCATATACTTGCCGCCCTTGTTCTTCTGCACGTCGGCGACTTCAAATTTTGCGTCGCCGCAGGTGATGACGCCGTGGTCGGCGACCTGGCCGCCCATCTCGGCGTAGAACGGGGTCTTGTCGAGCACGACGATGCCCTCGACACCGCTCATCATCTCCTCGGCCTGCTCGCCCTCGACCACCAGCGCGACGAGCTTCGCGTCGTCGATGGAATCGTGGTCGTAGCCGACAAACTCGGTGGACGGAATGTCCTTACCGAACTCGACGCCCGCCCAGCCGAGGTCACCGAGCGCCTTGCGCGCCTCGCGGGCGCGGTTCTTCTGCTCGGTCATCGCCTTGGCGAACGCCTCCTCGTCCACGCTCAGCCCCTCGTCCGCCGCCATCTCGCGCGTGAGGTCGATGGGGAAGCCGTAGGTGTCGTAGAGCTTGAAGGCGTCCTCGCCGGAGAACTTTGTCTCGCCCTTAGCCTTGTGCTCGGCGAGCATATCGGAGAAGATCTTCATGCCTCCGTCGATGGTCTTGGCAAAATTCTCCTCCTCGGTGCGGATGACCTTGGTGATATAGCTCTGCTTCTCGCGCAGATCCTTGTACTCGCACTCATTGACCGCCACGACGGTGTCGACGATCTCATAGAGGAACGGGCGATTCACGCCGAGGAGCTTGCCGTGACGCGCCGCGCGGCGCAGCAGGCGGCGCAGGACGTAGCCGCGGCCCTCGTTGCTCGGCAGCACGCCGTCGCAGATCATGAAGCTCGCGGAGCGGATGTGGTCGGTGATGATGCGCAGGGAGACGTCGCGCGCGTTGCTCTCGCCGTAGTGCGCGCCGGTGATCTCGCTGACCTTGTTGGTGATGTGCATGACGGTATCGACGTCGAACAGGGAGTTGACATTCTGGCTGACCATCGCCAGACGCTCCAGACCCATGCCGGTGTCGATGTTCTTCTGCTTGAGCTCGGTGTAGTTGCCGTGACCGTCGTTGTCGAACTGGGAGAAAACGTTGTTCCACACCTCGACGTAGCGGTCGCAGTCGCAGCCGACTGTGCAGCCGGGCTTACCGCAGCCGTACTCCGCGCCGCGGTCGTAGTAAATTTCGGAGCAGGGGCCGCAGGGGCCGGAGCCATGCTCCCAGAAATTATCCTCCTTGCCGAAGCGGAAGATGCGCTCGGCGGGGATGCCGACCTCGTCACGCCAGATGGCGAAAGCCTCGTCGTCCGCAGGGGTCGTCTCGCTGCCGGCGAACACAGAGGGGTACAGGCGGTCCGGCTCCAGGCCGACCCACTCGGGGCTGGTGAGGAACTCCCACGACCAGGCGATCGCCTCATGCTTGAAGTAGTCGCCGAACGAGAAGTTGCCGAGCATCTCAAAGAAGGTGCCGTGGCGCGCGGTGTGACCGACGTTGTCGATGTCGCCCGTGCGGATGCACTTCTGGCAGGTGCAGACGCGGCGGCGCGGCGGCTCCTCCTCGCCCTTGAACCAGGGCTTCATGGGGGTCATGCCCGCGTTGATGAGCAGGATGGACTTGTCGTTCTGCGGGATCAGGGAAAAGCTGGGCAGGCGCAGGTGGCCCTTGCTCTCAAAGAAGCGGAGGAACATCTCTCTCAGCTCGTTGAGGCCGTAAACAGGATGGGACATTGTTGATTTCTCCTTTGTATGCTAAATTTTTTGTCTTATTTTTTCTTGATCTCCATTCCGATCAGCTGCATATCGGGGTCAAAGGCGATGCGGAAATAGACGCTCTTTTTCTCGTACTTTCGCCGGATGACCGCGATGGCGTGCGGCTCGTCGGTGTCCGTCACGCCGGTGACCATCGTGTCCGTCACCTCCTTCGGCTCTCCGAGGCCGTCGGTCGCCGTGTCCATCACGTCCTCCAGAGCCGAAGCGGTCGTCGCATCGCGCACATCGCTGCGCAGTTCCTCGTAGACCTCGTCGTATTCGCCGCGGATCAGCTGGTCCATCACGCCGAGTCCGGCGCTGAGGACCGCGTCCTCCTCCATTCCCTTTGGCAAGGGATTTCCCTTTACCGCGCACGCGGTACAGAGGAGCAGGAGCGCCAATGCCGCAAGCGGCAGTCCTATTTTCTTTTTCGTTTTCTTCACCTCGCTTTGTAAACACAAAAAGGCTCCGCCCCGAAATAGGGGCGAAGCCTTGCTTCACGGTACCACCCTAATTATCTCCCCTCCGCGGGGAGCATCTTAGCCGTCCGGTAACGGGGACGAGGCGTTCCGCTCCTCGCGGACGGCTCCAAAGCGGCTGCCGTGCCTCGTAGGCCGAGGGCTTTCACCAGCTCCCTCTCGCTGCGGGCTCGTCTGCACGGCTGACTTTTTCATCGCGTTTATGGAGCTATTATATCCGAATTTCTTTTTTTGTCAAGCGCCCGCTTGCAATTCCTCCGCCTTTGCCGTATACTTTTTACACTTGTGCTACCGTATTTTGAAAAGAGGGAAACCTATGAAGCGCTCCTATTCCGGCTATCTGTACATTGTTCTCTGCGCCGTCATTTTCAGCACGATGGAGGTCATGCTCAAAACCGTTCACGGCGTCTTCGCGCCCATGCAGATCACCTGCCTGCGCTTTCTCATCGGCGGTCTCCTGCTCGTTCCCTTTGCCCTGCGCTCGATGAAGAAAAAGGGTGCGGCCTTCACCCGCGCCGACGTCGGCTTCTTTGCGCTCACGGGCTTTCTGTGCGTGGCGTTCTCGATGGTGCTCTACCAGATGGCGGTGACCTACACCAAGGCATCCGTCGTCGCCATCATTTTCTCCTGCAATCCCATTTTCGTTACCATGCTTGCCTATTTTCTCCTGCGGGAGGAGATCCACCGCAACCACCTCATCGCCCTCGCGCTCGAGCTGCTGGCGGTTCTCATCATCATTGATCCGCTGCACGCCTCGCTCGATCCCACCGGCGCGCTGCTCGCCATTGCCTCGGCGCTCGTGTTTTCGTTCTACAGCGTAGTCGGCAAGAAGCGCACGCCGCGCTTCGGCGGCATCGCCGTGACCTGCTTCAGCTTCCTCTTCGGCTCGGTGGAGCTGCTGGCTGTCCTGCTGCTCGGCCGCACGGCGGCGGTCGGCGGACTGTTTGCCTCGCTGGGGCTGGACATTTTTGTGAATGTCCCTCTGTTCTCCGGCATCCCGCTCTCCGCGCTGCCCGCGCTCGCCTACATCTGCGCGGTCAATTCGGCGGCAGGCTACGTCTGCCACATGATGGCGCTGGAGAAGACCAGCGCGCAGGAGGCGTCTCTCATCTTCTTCCTCAAGCCGATGATCGCACCGCTCTTCGCGTTTCTCTTCCTGCGCGAGGAGATCACGGCGAATATGCTCCTCGGCATCGTCTGCTTCCTCGTCGGCTCCGGCATTGCCATCCTGCCGGGCCTGATCGCGCAGAAAAAGCAGCGCGCCTGACGCATTCCGTAAAAAAATGCCGCTATCGTCCGATAGCGGCATTTTTTCTTTTCAATCCCTTGCGCTCAGATCGACCGCGTGGCGCACAAAGCTCATCGCCGGCACGCTGCGCGGCAGCTGCATGGTGAATATCATGCGGGGATTTCTCGGCTCGAGCAGCGTGAAGCCCTCGGCGTCGCGCATCTCGGGAACGACCATGGAGAACGGCTTGCAGTCCGGCCCCACGACCTCCACCGTGTCGCCCGCGCGGAACTTGTTGCGCAGGCTGAGCGTCGCCATGCCGTTCGCGTCGCAGCTCTCGACCACCGCCACGACCTGCCAGTCGCGGATGTAGCGGGAATTGTCGTAATACTGTCCCGGCTGACCATAGTAGAAGCCGGTCGAATAGTGGCGGTGACTGACGTGCTCGACCTCGTCGAGCCAGACCGGGTCGGGCGTCTCCCCCGCCGCGACCTCGTCGAGCACATGGCGGTAGGCCCCCGTGACGATGGCGGCGTAGTATTCGCTCTTCGCGCGGCCCTCGATCTTGATGCAGTCGATGCCCGCGTCCATGATGTCGTCCAGATGACCGATCATGCACATATCGCGGGAGTTCATGATGTACGTTCCCTTCTCGTCCTCAAAGACGGGGAAGTATTCGCCCGGCCGCTTCTCCTCCATCAGGGCGTACTGATAGCGGCAGGGCTGGGCGCAGGCGCCGCGGTTGCTGTCGCGCCCCGTCATGTAGTTTGAGAGCAGGCAGCGGCCCGAATAGCTCACGCACATCGCGCCGTGGCAGAAGGTCTCAAGCTCCAGCTCGGGCGGGAGCTTTGCCCGCATTTCGCGTATTTCCTGTAAAGACACTTCCCTTGCCAGCACCACACGCTTCGCGCCCAAATCATACCACGCCCTTGCGCACTCATAGTTGGCGATGCTCTGCTGCGTGGAGATGTGGCGCTCGCACCTCGGCGCGTACCTCCCCGCCAGCGTGAACGCGCCGAGGTCGGCTAAAATCAGCGCGTCGACGCCCAGATCGTTCAGCCGCTCCAGATGCTCGGGCAGCCGCGCGACCTCGTCGTTGCGCGGCATGGTGTTTACCGTGACGTGGACGCGCACGCCGTGGTCATGCGCGAAACGCACAGCCTCCGGCAGCTCGTCGGCGGTGAAGTTGCCCGCGAACGAACGCATCCCGAAGCTCGTGCCCGCGAGATACACCGCGTCCGCGCCGTAGAGCACCGCCATTCTCAGCTTTTCCATATCGCCCGCAGGGGCGAGCAGCTCCGGTTTCTTTCGCATAGTAGCTCCTCTCTCAAAAGCAGCATGGCCACAGGCCATGCTGCTTTTTCGGTCCTCAGCCGCCGTACTGGCTGGAGTTGACAAAGTCGACGTGCTCGCGGTAGGTTTTGAAGAAGTGATGCACGCCGTCCTTGCCGAGCGCGTAGAAATAGTAGTTCGTGTCCGCCGGCTCCAGCGCCGCGCGGATGGACGCAAGGCCCGGATTGCAGATGGGCGTAGGCGGCAGGCCCTCGTGCATACGCAGGTTGTAGGGCGTATCCTTATTGAGGTCCGCCTGCGTGAGCGGGCCGGCATAGTTCTCGCCGTTCGCGTAGCCGAGACCGTAGATGACCGCCGCGTCGATCTCGAGCTTATGGTAGGTCTCGCCGACGTTGTTGAGGCGGTTGTAGATCACGGAGGCGATGTTCGTGCGGTCCTTGCCATCCGTCTCCTTTTCAATGAGCGAGGCAATAATGAGGATCTCCTCAAGCGAATAGCCGGACTCCTCCACCTGCGTCATCAGCTCATCGTCCATGCGCTGCGAGAAGTTGTCGAGCAGGCGGCAGATGGCGTGAGACGGGTCCTCATTGACGAAGAACTCGTAGGTGTCCGGGAAAAGATAGCCCTCGAGCTTGGCGATGCCGGACTTGCCGGAGTCGAGGAAGCTGTAGTCGAAGCTCCCGCGCTCCGCCGCGCTGAGCAGCGCATCCTCGCTGTTGACGCCGTACTTGGCCAGCAGCGAAACGATTTGCCGCACGCTGTAGCCCTCCGGGATCGTGACGGTGACGGTATCGGCGTTGATGGTCGCGTTGCGGTTGCTCATGCCCTGAATGAGCGCGTTGTAGTCCATGTCGGTGTTGAGCTCATAGGTGCCGATGCCGATCTTGTCTCCCGCGTGGCGCACCGCGCCGAAGAGCTTGAAGAACCACTTGTATTCGATCAGCCCCTCGTTTTTGAGCTTTGTCGCAATGGAGTTGACGTCGTCGTCCTTCGTGACCTCGATGGTCGCGGTGAGCGGCTCCTTATTGAACGCACACATATCGTTCGCCAGCAGCCAGCCAACGCCCGCCAGGATCGCCGATACGGCGACCACAAAGATCAGCCAAAGCAGAAAGCGGCGCTCGCGGCCCTTGCGGCGATTCCGCCGGCGGCGCTCCTCGCTCGCGGCGCTCTGCGCGGAATGGGTCGGACGCTCGCCGCCCTCGCGGCGGACCTGCCCGGCGTCCCATCGCGCGGTGTTGTATTTTTCCTCATGATCCATAAAAGAACAGCACTCCTTTTCAAGAATCCTAAAAGTTTTTTCAGCGGTCAGGCCCCCATTTGCATTTTCCCGCATAGGATAAGGCAGAGCATGACAAGTGAGGTGAAACGTAAATGTGCAACAACAATGACTGCTCCTGCGTGTGGCTGATCCTGATCATCATTCTGATCCTCTTCGGCTGCGGCGGCTGTGGAAACAGCTGCGGCTGCGGGAACAACAGCAACAGCGGCTGCTGCTGTTGAGCGCGCTCGATCCTCCTGTGAAGATGGGACGCACCGCGTCCCTTTTCACACGCCGCCGCGCGGGACAGGCCTCAGCCCAGCAGGGCCTTGACGCGCGCATAGACCTCCTCATGGATGTCCTCGATGCCGCGCATCCGACCATCCCGTGTGCAGTCGACGCGCTGCCAGCCGCAGCGCGCGGCGACACCGCGCGCGTTCTCGCGGCACTCGCGCAGATAGGCGTCGTCCGCCTCGTGGATATCGGCGGCGGTGTGCGTCGCCCTTTCGCGCTCGCGCATGAGCCGCTCAGTCACCTCGGTCGGCACGTCGAGATAAAAGACCAGCGACGGCTCGGGAAGCCCGAGCAGCCCGTACTCAAAGCCGAAAAGCCAGTCAAGAAATTTCTCCCGCTCGCCGTCCGGCAGCTTGGATGCCTGATGCACGGCGTTGGAGGTCGTGTAGCGGTCGGCGATGAGCAGCCCGCCCGCCTCGTAGTAGCCGCCCCAGTCCTGCTTGTAGGAGGCGTAGCGGTCCACAGCGTAGAAGGTGGAAGCCGCGTAGGCGTTCACATCGTCGGGATGCGAGCCGAACGCGCCGCCGAGGTACAGCTCGACGAGCGCGGCGGACTTTTCGCCGTAGCGCGGGAAGTTGAGCTTGCGGCAGTCCACGCCCTCGCGCTCCAGCCGCTCAAAGAGGAGCCGGGACTGCGTGGCCTTGCCGGAGCCGTCCGTCCCCTCAAAGACAATGAGCCTTCCCTTGTTCATTTCCGCTTCTCCCCCGCCACATGGACCAGAAAGAGCGGCAGCTTCATCATGCGTCCCGCGCGGGACGGGTTTTTGATGAGCCGGTAGAACCACTCAAGATTGTGCTTGCAGTAGAATTCCGGCGCGCGCTGCGCCACGCCCGCGAACACATCCAGCGAGCCGCCAAGACCCAGCAGCAGCTTTGCGCCCGTGGCCGCGCCATACTGCGCCATCCACTTCTCCTGCTTCGGCGCGCCGAGGCAGACGAGCGCCATGTCCGCGCCGCTCGTGCGGATCTCCGCGGCGATGACGTCGGATTCCGCGTCGGTAAAATAGCCGTCGTGCGTACCGGCGATCTGCAGCCCGGGCAGCTTCTCGCAAAGGTTCTTCGCCGCCTGCTCCGCCACGCCCGGCTTCGCGCCGAAAAGATAGACCCTTTTCCCGGTCTCCGCGCAATGCGCGAGCATCGCCGTACCGAACTCAATGCCCGGCACACGGGATTTGAGCGGCGTGCCGAGGAGCTTCGCGCCGTAGATGACGCCGATGCCGTCGGGCAGCACGAGGTCCGCGCCGTTCACGGCCGCCATCGCCTCCGCGTCCGCACGGCAGGTCTCCACGATCTCGGGATTCGGCGTCACCACATAGTGCGCGCCCTCACCCGCAAGCAGCTCGCAGCCGCGCGCGACCGCCTCGGTCATGGTGAGATTGTCAAAGCCAACGCCTAAAATATCAATACGCATCGTATCGCCTCATTGCCTCATTTGTGGTAATTCGCCTTAGTATACCACGCTTGTCCCGCCGCGTGCAACACAAAAGCAAAAAGTTTCCGAAATCTTCAAAAGAAAGGCTCCCCGAAATCGGGAAGCCTTCTTTTTTACCGGTCCATGATCTCCAGTCCCGCCGTATCGTAGAGCACGCGGGCATGGTTACGCCGCAGCAGCTCGCGCGAGAGCACATTCCCGGTGGTCTTATCCACCATCGTCCGATACACCTCGCCGTAGCGGTAGACAACGCCGTCCTCACGGACAAAATGCTCGTTTTCCGCCGTGATGTGGTACTTGACCGCGAGCGGCGTCTCCGCGCGCAGCTCGCCGCACAGGTGGGTGTCCGTCGTATGGACGAGGAGCTGATAGGTCTGCGCCGTGTCGTTGCGGAAGCGGTAGTCGAGGTAGTTGTAGAAGATCGACGTGCCGGTGCCGAACGGCACCTGACGGCCAAAGTCGGGGAACAGGTCGAACTGGTCGTGGTGGTGCTGCTCGGTGATGGTCAGCGGCGCGTGGAGCACCATCCAGTGGATGAGGTTGCTGAACTGGCACATCCCGCCGCCGACAGCTTTGTCGGTCTGCGAATTGGCGATGACGAGACCTGTGCGGTAGCCGCGTGCGGCGCTGGGCCGCCCGACGAGGTGCCAGAACGAAAACGTCTCGCCCGGGCGTATGAGAATGCCGTTGATCTTCGGTGCGGCCAGCGCGAGGTTGACGGCTTTGTTGTCCTGCAGCACCGGATCGACCCTGCCGAGCGTGCGGCGGATGAGCGAATTGTGCCGACAGACGAGTGCGGGAAGCGGCGCCTCCAGGCGCAGTTTCGGAAAGCGCTCCGCGGAAAATCCGTCGCGCAGCGTGCGGAGTGCACAGCTTTTTTCGACCGAGATGCGGTACGCGAGCGGCGAAAGCTCGCAGAACAGTCTTCGGTGCATGATGCTCTTACCTCTCTTCTCTCTTTCTTACCACGAGCCGTTGCCGAGGATCTCGCCGTACCAGCCGCCGTCCGCCGCGATGAGCCTGCAGCGGTAGAACGTGGTGTAGGTCCCTGCGGGCAGACCGTCTCCCGCCTCCACCGGCTGCATATCGTGTTCGTCATAGCGCGCCGTCAGCTCCTCCGCGTGCGTGGGGACAAAGTACCCGTTCATATAAAAGCCGTATTCGCCCTCCCTCAGCTTGCCGAGCCGGCGCATCTGCTCGTTGTCGTCATCGCTCAGGAAGCTGTACGCCTTTGCCCTCACAAAGCCGCAATGGTAAACATTGTCCTCCGGCACGCGGGTCAGCGCGCTCCAGTAGGCGTCGGCCCAGCTCTGCGCGGCCTCCTGCCACGACTGCCCCTCGTCGGCGATGAAGATTACCGGCGCACGACGCACATCAGCAAGCTCCAGCACGTCGTACCATTCGTGCACCACGCCGTAAAGCGAGGTCCCCTCGACCGGCACGATAGAGCCGTCGCCCAGTCCCGCGCCGCTCGCCATATAGCGGCCGAGCAGCGAGCCGTCGCTCCGGCAGTAGGAAATGAGGTTGGAGTCCTCGTAGACCTCCAGATAGCAGCCGTCGGAAACGGTCAAGCGGATCGCCTTGTCTCCGCCCGCGTACACAGCATCCTCCCAGGGTGTGTAGGTATATTGGTCCAGCGGGCAGAGCCCGCCCGAGATGGCAAAGTCGTTTCGACAGCTCCCCAGCTCTCTTGCTCCGCTGAGCAGGGTCAGCTCCACGCCCGTGCCGTGCTCCAGACAGTCGATCTCATATTGGAACCTCTGCTCCGTTGTCCATCGAAGGCTCTCGTCCGGCGTAAAGCTCGTGAGCGCGGCGCGCAGCAGCGCCTTGTCCTCTGCCGACGTAACGCCGTTCACCGAGTAACAGGAGAGCACATAGCAGTGATCGTCGTCGATCGGGACAAAATACAGCTCCTCACGCGCGTAACCGTATGCGGCATCATAGCCGCCCCCTACATTATAGTAATAGTCCAGCGGCGCGCTCAGGTCGGTCTCAAAGCGCCACGCGCCGATGGAGGCGTAGTACGCCTTGATGTCCTCCATGTTGCCGTCCGCTCTTGTGACCTCAAAGTATGTGCTTCCATCCGTGTCCACGCCGGAGAGAGGCTTCCATTGCATCCATTGCGGCGTGAATAGCCAGTCGGTCGGCACATAGACGGACCAGCCGTCGCCCTCGTAGCGGTGGAACGCAGCCGTCTTCCTGACCGCGCTGCCGGTTCCGTCCGTATAGGTCAGCGTGACCCTGCGCAGATAGCGCGGATAGTCGGTCTCGTCAAGCGCAAGGTGGTCGGCGCACCAATCGTAGAGTGCCTCGCGGTAGTACGTCCTGCTGGAATCGTTTATGTAGTCCTTTACCATCCCCCACGTTCCGGTGTACAGAATGCGATAGCCGTCCGCGTTCGCAAGCACAACGAGCACATCGTACTGCCTGTTGTCGTACCAGCCATCGCCTATGCTGTACCAATCTCCCCGATCTGCCAGCGGAAGGCTCTCCTCGTCCGCAAAGCGCACCGCGTAATCGTAGCACCACAGCTCGGGTCTGCCGTCCAGCTCCGGGAAAACGCCGTCCAGCACGGCAGCGCGCTCCAGCTCGGTCGCCCGCACGTCGCTCACCGCGGCGACCGCCGCGCCGCCGGGCGGCTGCGGGAACAGGGCAACGCCGCTCTCGCGGACCGCGTTGGCGCGGTCGAGGGCATAGTCCTCCATCGTGGGCCAGACGTCCGCGTCCTTCGTTTTCTCATCTGTGCCGCTCTGCCATGCGATCAGCAGCGCGGAAGCGGCCACGGCCGCGACGGCGAGCGCCGCGAGCCACAGCCCGCGCCTTTTCTTTCCGCCGAGCACATTCGCAAGCCGGCGCTTGAGCCGCTCCGCCGTGCTGCCGAAGCTCGTCGTCATCGGCACCGGCGCGATCTTCGCCTGCACCGCCGCGAGCAGCGTTTCGCCGTAGGTGGTTCTTTCCGCGTGCGTCATGCCCTCGGTCGCCCTGCTGTCGCAGGCAAGCTCCACATCCTCGTCCGCCTGCCGCAGCATCCAATAGACGAGCGGGTCGAACCAATGGACAGCGTTCGCCGCCGTCAGCACGAGCTTATAGGCAAGGTCGTGCCGCTTGAGGTGGCAAAGCTCGTGGCGCAGGATAAAGCGCAGCGCGGCGGGCTCGTAGTCCTCGTGCGGCAGAAGCAGAACGGGATGAAATAGTCCGGTCATCATCGGCGTTCCCACCGCCTCGCAGAGAAGGAGCCGCGGCTGCTTCACGCCAAGAGTGGCACTTTCGTCCGCGAGCAGCCGTGCGTAGTCGCTCCGCATCGTCTTGTGTTGCCAGCGTCTCACAAGGCGGCAGAATCGCCTGTATTTTATGATCTGTAAAGCGATATAGCCTGTCATGCCAGACGTCCAAAGGAGGAACAGCAGCCCTGTGAGCGGAACATTTTTCGCGCTGTTATCCGGCGCAGTCCCGTATGCCTCCTCGAATGTGACCGGCGGGTCGGCCGGCAGCGGGCTCGTATCCTCTGCGCCGCTAAGAACCGTTTCCTGCCGGCGCGGCAGCTCGTCGGTCCGCACCACGCTCGGCCCGCGCTGCGCGGAAAGGAGCAGTGTGCGCTCCGCCGGCGGCTCCACCCGCACCGGCGCGTTCGGCGCCGACCAGTCCACCGGCAGCAGCAAAAAGACCGCCAGCGCCAGCCACAGCGCGCAGCGTGACCGCGCGCCGTAGCGCTCCCGCCAAAGCGGCTTTGTGATCGCGGCCAATGCGAGAACGGCAGCCGCGAGCAGCGAATGCTTGCAAAGCGTCAGCAAAAAGGGTGTCATCTCACTCCCCCGCCTTTCCGCTCATTTCATCCAGATAGCGCCGCAGCTCGTCGATCTCGCTCTGCTCGAGCGGCTTTCGCCGTCAGCGCCGCCACAAAGCTGCCCAGCGAGCCGCCGTAGAGCCGCTGCAGGACGCTTCGGCTGTCGAACTCGCGGTACTTTTCCTGGGAAACGAGCGGCGTATAGAAGTTGCTGCGTCCCTCGCGGCGCGCGCTCAGATAGCCCTTGTCGCACAATCGCGTGAGATAGGTGTTGATGGTGTTGGCGCTCCAGCCGTGGGTCGCCAGCGCGCCCTCGAGATCGCCGCGGCTGACCTCGCCGCCGTGCGCCCAGACCGCCTGCATCACGCTCAGCTCGGCGTCCGGCAAACGTTTCCTGCCGTCCATGCAAAAGCCCTCCCGATTTTACTACAAAAGTCGTTTTCTTATTTATACTACGTTCGTCGTAATTTGTCAAGCACCCAGTTTGGCAGGAAAACGCCGCGGCTCTCACCTTCCCCGCCGCCGCATTTTACCATGATGGTTGAAAAACTTGAAGCTGCCCTCCCCTATGTTATACTCTCCATTGTTCCGAGCGCGAAAGCCTTGAATCGATGGGGGTTTAGCTCAGCTGGGAGCCCGGTTGAAGCGGTAAACAACCCCCGCACTTAAAACTCAATATTTAGCATTCAAGAGGTCAGCGGTTCGATCCCGCTTATCTCCACCATCACAGAGAGTGTGAAGAAAACCTCACTTCTTTGGGAGTGGGGTTTTGCGCTTTATGCTGCGATTGCCGAAATGTCCAGTCCAGCGCTGAACTGCTCAAAGTCAATATTGAAGTCGATATGCAGCCGATAGTCCCGATACACCTCCACACGCCGGATCAGGCAACTCACGATCATTTTCTTTGACTCCATACTGGCACTGTCGTACATATCCGCCCATGAAATAATATCGTCATACTGAGCGTTTAAGGTGTCCAGCATGGCCTGTCCCTCGTCATAGGCCGCCTGTGCCGCCTCCATAGTGTGCTGAACTTCGAGACATTTTGTCTCACAGTCAGAAATCAAAGAACCAAGCAAATCCTGCGAAAAAGCACTTTCGCCCCGGAGGGATTTAATGACCTCTGCCCGGAGCGTATCAAGCTCGGCGGCAGCCTTGGCATAATCTGATTTAGCGCTTTTGAGAAGCGCTTTCCGTTCGCCCATCTTTTCACGGTAGCGGATATTGACGATCTCACTTTTAGGGATCGCTTTCATCCGTTCAAAGATCTGCCGCACCACCTTGTCAATGATACCGTCAAGAATATGCGCTGTGTAGCCAGTCTGCCCGTCACACTCGGTTTGCTTGCGGGTCTTGCCGTAGCAGATATACCGCACACGCTTTACAATGCGGTGAGCATCTTCCTTGCATGGATAAGCCTTGCCGTTGGTGGTGAGCGCCAGCCGGGAGCCACAATGCCCGCAAAAGACATTCCCGGCCAGCAAGGACTGGCCACGGGTATTCAGCGGTACACGCCGTTCCTGTTCGGCGGAGTTGGCACGGGAGGTACGAATGTGTTGTGCGGCCTCGAATAGCTCCGGCGTTATGATCTGCAAGTGGGGCAGCGTTTGGGAGCGGCTTTTGCCGCTGCGAAGTACCCCGGTATATGTCAGATTACAAATGATACCCCGGACGCTGGCGTGATGCCACATTTTACCCGTTCTCGCCCGATAGCCAAGATTATTTAAGTAGGTGGCGATCCGTTGAGCGCCGAAACCCTCATGCACATACTTGTCAAAGATAATCCGTACCACGGCGGCCTCGGCCTCGTTGACAGCCAGCTCAAAAACTTCGTGCTTGCGTTTATTGAAGCGCCCACTCTTTACAAGGTCATACCCATAAGGAGCAAGACCGCCCTTGAAACCGCCGTCCTCGACAAGCTGGCCGAGAGCGGTTTTTGTGCGAATTGAAGTCTTTTCGCTTTCACCGTCAGCCTGCCAGAAGCGGATGTAGTTGGTGAGCTTGTCCTTGTGATTATCAAAACGCTGCTCACCCTCCTGCGTACTCCAGACCCGGATGCCGTTCTTAACAAACCATTCCACTACGAAAGGCGTTTCGTCAGCGATACGCCCAATGCGGTCAAACATGAACACGAGCAGAATATCGAATTTTCCCTGCTTGGCACGCTCCTTGATGATTTGCAGCTTGTCCCGGTTTTCGGCTCTAACCTTATGCCCGGACACGCCGTCCTCCTGCTCCTCGTGAACGATCGTCCAGCCCATTTTTTCACAGAAGCGATGGCACTCTCTGCGCTGTATGGGAATGTCGGCTTGGCTTTTGTCGTTGTAGTCCACCTGCTTGTCGGTGGACACGCGGTATAGGCAATCAACCCGATTGCCTGTCATCATTCTGTTTTCCATCATATTGATCCGTCCTTTCATTTGTCGATGGGTCAATAAAAGAACGCAATCAATACGCGGGGAATATGAAGTTTTCAAGGTACATAGGGACTACCCCCACTATTATTATCCCTCTGTTCGAGAGGGATTGCAAGGATGTCGCCGAAGCTATTTTTTGCCGTATTGTTGGCAAAGGAAGATAGTAGAATCTGCTTTACATGATGGAGCGCTGCCGCATTTTTGCAGTCTGCGAAGCTGGCGGTGATGGCGTAGCCATCCACAGCAAATGCGGTATGTTGTTTTCTCTGCTGCATAAAGACCTCCTTTTCAATTCTCGGCAACAGGGAAAGGCCAGCGCCTCATAAAAGCGCTGGCCTATGACTTATGACCTCGGGACGAAATGTCCCAAGGTGTTTTTGAAAGGCGGGAGCGCCGCACCCGCTCCTGTTGGCCTGTCATAAGACAGCTCATATTCAATGCAGCGCTCCCTCACAGCGGACAGCGACGATCCGTGATGGAGCATCAACTACCTTGCTGCGGAGAAGTGAAAACTACCTCTCATATACCAAGGACAAAAATCGGGCAAATGGAGCCCCGCTCACAGAACTTTTTTCAAATATTTTTTCATAGCAGCCATGCCGCGCTTCACCGAGCGCCGAACAACGCTCTTGTCTACGCCCTGCTCCCGGGCGATCTGGCGGTAGCTCTTGCCGAGGATCAGATGCGCCTCTACCCGGACACCCTGCACCTCCGGCAGAGAGTTGAGGGCGTTCCAGAGGTGGACGAACAACTCCATGCGATCCAGAAGCTCCTGCGGCGTCGGCTCATGCAGGCAGGCCGAGTATTCGATCCCATCGTCACAGTCGAGGGAATACTGTGCCTTGTTGCGGGTCGTGCGCCGCTGATAGGCTGCCTCATACAGCTTGTCCGCCTTCAGCTCGGCGGCCACTTCGTCGGAAACTTCGATGTATTCATCATGGGTGTACCAAGCGTAAAAGTCCTTCAGATTGATGGTCGTCATTTGTATTTCCTCCATTCGGTTCATGTGTGGGTGGGTGAACAGAACGGAGGAACGGCGGGGATCGGCAGCCGGGGCTGACTACCTTGGGACAAATTGTCCCAAGGTGCAGATATATAAAAGCGCCCGCACAGCATGGCGCTATGCGGACGCAAGCAAGTAAAGTTCCTGTTACATGATGTTCAATTTCACATTCAAAGCCGGACTGCTCCGACGGATGGGCTACGCTTTTTTTAGCTGGTGCAGATCATGGATGCAGAAAATCATGGACGCTGCGAGTTGCTAAAAGAAAAGAGCCGATAAACCGTGTGCCTGTTGGCTACGGGTTATCGGCTCTGCGTCTGTGCGTCTGGCTCCTTGATAACTATGATATTTAGTTGATAAGCTCGGATTAGATTTTCTTGTTTGCATTTTGGGCAATACAGAGGAAAGTTCTCAAGCACCGTATCACCCCGAATTTTGATGCGTGTCTTATTTCTGCATATTGGACATAGAATCCAGTTGTTTTCAATCATTAGGTGCCACCTTACTTCTTGCATGACGCCTTTTTCTGAAAATGCTGAGTGACGCACGATAGGACAGGTAAAGGAGTAATGCCATACCGATAATAAGCAGTGCGTAGGCAAAGAATGAGGATGCGGCGAAAAAGGCGGTATCAAGACCAGTAGACCGTATTACCGCACAGACCATGATGGCGGCGATCATTGCCCCGGTGCAGTTTGACTGTTTGAAAACAAAGCCCGAGGGGACACCCAAACAGATTGTAAGCACCGTACAACACATACCTAAAACAAGGTTTGGTACAACTGTGGTGAACGAAAAATGTCCTGTAAAAGCAGCAATGATACAAAGCAAGAAAGTCAACACAGAGAGACTAACAAACAGTATTCCGCTGAACAGGTAGCGCCCGACAACAATCTCCTTATCCGTGATAGGGAGAACCGGTAAGTAATTCTTCCAATCGCTCTTTTCCTCGATTTTAACCAACTCGGTCAGAAAAGCAACGCCCATCAGCGGGAGCAGCAGTGAAATATACGGGATTGCCGCTTGTGGAATGAAAATGCAGGCGCACAGTAATAGGATGATGCCTAACAGACGGTAAGCGGGTTTACATATCTTTTTGAATACGATAAGATCTTTTGCGACCAAACCAATCATAGCGACCCTCCCTTGATATACAAAAGCATGATGTCATCTAAGGTGGCCGGGTCGATTACGCAGCCCTTGTATTTCCGAGCAGCAGCTTCTCGCTCTGCCACCAAAATTTGATATTCATAATCCTGTTTTCTCCACGCCAATATATCGCCACGGTCAATTTCTCGAAATAGCTTTTCCCCACAATGGATCAGTCCATAGTGGTAGATCAATTCGTCCTTCGACTCAAAGAACAGCAGTCTACCCTCATGCAGAAAAGCTATATAATCCGCAATCTTAGAGAGGTCACTCATAATATGTGTAGAAAAGAGAACGCCGCGTTCCTCGCTCTGAACAAAGTCTAACAGCAGATCAAGCATATCATCCCGCATAACGGGATCAAGCCCGCTTGTTGCCTCGTCCAGCAATAACAATTCAGCATGATGGGCAAGGGCAATCGCAAAGTTCATCTTTACTTTCATACCCTTTGAAAATGAGCCGATTTCCTGTTTCACAGGTAAATCAAACCTATTCAATAGCTCCCAGTAGCGGTCGGTGTCCCATTGGGCATAGATTTGACGCATGATGGTTTCAATGTCTGCGGGAGAGAACATAAAGGGAAGATTACATTCGTCCTGCACAACGCCTATCCGCTGTTTGACCTCTTTTTCATGGGAAAGATTATCTTGCCCGAAAACAAGAATATCTCCGCTGTCCTTGGTAACAGCATTGAGGATCAGGTTCATGGTGGTTGTTTTTCCCGCACCGTTCTCCCCAATCAAACCGACAATGCTACCGCTTGGAACATTGAGGGTCAAATGGTCTAAGTAAAAATCGGGGTAGCGTTTTGTCAGGTCTGCAATTTGCAAAATGTTTTCCATCGTCAGCCCTCCTCTTTATAGAACATCGCCAGTATCTCAACCAATTTACTCAAAGGGATACCGCTGGAGCGTGCAATATCGGCAGCCTCTTGGAGATGTTCTTCCGCCCGGCGCTGTTGCTCCTCTTGAAAGAAATCTTTATTTCTGTGCCGATACGAAACTGCCACGGCCTACTGTTGTTTCAATAAAGCCATCACGATGCCGTGTTTGAGGCTTTCTGCACTGTAATGAACTTTTGCCAGTGCCCGCATAGACGGAATCGGGTCGCCGGTTTGAAGCTCACCGCTAATAGTACGGTCAAAGCTTTCAAAAAACACTCAAAAAGGTTTGCTGGTATTTTGTTGTATGCCTAATCATATTTCAAAGCTTGTTTGATGTATAGTTACCAAGCCATTGTGATATGAAATTTGCTCGGCAAATATATGAAATTAAATATGTGGTAGGGCGAAATTATACGCCGTTCAAATGCCATTACCAGAAATGTAAAATTACATTAGGTGGTGATGCTATGAAAATTGAACGGGACGAGCGCAAATTTGACTTTCACGGGATTGGACTTGCCATTAAGAAAGCCCGTGAGCGCGAGGGTATGACGCAGGAGCAGTTAGGATACATTGTTGACCGTGATCCGCGTACCATTATGTATCACGAAAATGACGGACAGCATCCGAGCCTAAACGCCTTTTACCAAATGGTAACAATGTTAAACGGCGCTGCCTCCGTTTTTCGCGGGGGTTCCCGGGGTACGCACTAACGGCAAGCAGGGCAAGTGTAGCCACACTTGCTATTTTTGCATCCCGGCGGGCTGTAAAAACGCTTGTTGGGGAGCCTCCCCAAACCCGGCTTTGGGACAAAATGTCCCAAAGTAATTTGTCTGCGTCACCGTGTGCTATCGCTCCTGTTCCTTTTTGCGCTGGCCGTCCGTGACACCCAGCAGATGATCAATGTTGGCCTTGACCGCCACGGCCTGCCGCATTTCCTCCTGCGCCGAGCGGTACTCGGTATAGAGTGCCTTTTTCCGCGCCGCCAGTTGGCGGCGTTTTTCTTTTAGCTCTGCCATCTTGGGCAGCTTCTCGCCACCCAACAGCTCTCCCATCGTGGCCTTGGCTGCCCGGTAGTCTGCCAACTCCGCCTCATGCTCGGCAAGGTATTTCCGGCTGTACTTGGCGGCCTTGTACCCGTCAAAGACGGGGCGGGTCTTGGCGTACCGCACTACGGCTCCCATCAGCTCGGATGTTGCGGACAGGTCAGCCTCCGTCCGCCGGAGCTGCTCGGTCAGAGCGTGAAAACGGGAAACGGCGTCCTCGGCCTTGGCGGAGAGCTGGTCATACTCGGTGATATTCTGCTCCTGCATGAATTGAAGTGCCGCCGCCATCTGTTTAAGGTTATAGACCTTTGCCCACCGTGCATAGGCCGCCCCCTTGCCAGAGCGCAGCCGCTCCTGTATATCCACGATCAGACTGACACGGCGAGGGGCAGCAGGCACAGGAACAGGCTGCTCCGGGAGTGGGCGCTCCCCGGCGATGACGGCCTTGATGTCCTCGGGATCGTAACCGTCCCCGAGGGTGGATGCCCGCAGCCGGGTCGCCCGCTCCTGCCCCGGAACAAGAAAAGAGATCGCACCGCCGCGCCCACACTTGACCGTGAAGCCGGATGCCTCCATGAGCCGGAGGAAAGCGTCAAAGTCGGCGGGGCGTTTGGCAAGAGCTTCATTGATGGCAAGCCGTAGCTGCTCCTTGTATGAGGGACTGCCGCTCCGTCCCCAGCCATGCCCCGTAATGGAGAAATCGTCCTTTGCTGTGCAGCTTGGGATTGGTGATGACGGACAGATCATTTTCAAGACAAATGCGGTCAGAGAGCCGCCGCACAGCGCGGCCAGAGCCGATGAAATCCCGGAATTTCCGGGTGCAGTCCAGCGAGGTCGAATTGTAATAAATGTGATTGTGGATGTGCGCCTTGTCTGTGTGGGTTGCAACGAAAAAGGCGTACTTGCCCTTTGTCCAGCGCATGGCCGTTTCATAGCCGATGCGGTTGGCCTCCTCCGGCGTGATCTCCCCGGGTTTGAACGATTGGCGGATCTGATAGCACAACACATCTGCATCCCGCCGCTGCTCCCGGCCTGTGGTGGCGGCATTGTACTTTGGCCTTGCTCAAAAGGAACTCAGCGTCGGCGGTCATGTGGTCGCAGCCGTAGGACGAGATCAATTCGCCGCCCTCGGTCTTGTTCGGGTTTTGCCCGTAGTCAAACCGCTCTTTCAAGGACTGCGCGATGGTTTCGCCCTTGCTGATTTTGTGCTTCTTGTAGTAGGTCGTGGCCGTAGGCAGCCCTCCTTCCAATATGACAAACGGCGGCTGTGGTCAGCAGCCGTCGTTTCAGCTTTGGGACATTTTGTCCCGAAGTATCAGCCGGTGATGAAATCCCGCAGGGCAAACTTGACCGAGTGCAGCTTGTCCACCAGCCACTCAGCGATGGCGGGAACGCCAAAGGGAGAAACGAGGAACGCAAGGACGAGGAACACGATGCCGCCCACCGTCTGCCCACCAATGAACAGGATGATGGAGAGCAGCGTCAGCACAATGCAGCCCAGCTCACACACGGCGGATGCCACGCAGAACAGAAATGTGACCATAGCGGCCAGCAGGGACAGCGCCACCATCACGGGGGCGGCAAGGATTTTGAGAACGATCATAGCAGCTACCTCCATTAAAAATCGGGTTGGTTTGTCCTTCTACCCATATTATACCGCTGGGAAAATAGGCACACAAGGATGTCGAGCTTTCACCACCTTGGGACAAAATGTCCCGAGGTCGTGAAAGCCGGGGAACGGCACAAGGCCGCTCCCCGACAAATCATAGGCTCACCACCGCCGACAGCTTTTTCAACAGCTCGGACAGCGGCTCCCAAAGGTCGGCATAGTCCTTTTGGAGCGCAGCGATCTCCGAGGGATAGATGCCATAGGTGTTGGCATGGACGGCCACTTGGTTTAGGTTGTTGGCGCACCGCCGCTGCAAGGCCACCAGTTCCCGGATGTCCGAGAGGTCAACGTGGAGGACATAGCCGTTGAGTGCCATTTTCCGCATATAGGCCCCCATGTTGGAGATCCCGGCCTCGGTCATGCGGTCAGCGATCAGCGCTTGCTCCTCCGGCGTCACCATCACATGAAGATGGACAGAGCGCCGACGCTTTTTTGTCAACGCTCCTCACGCTCCCGGCTCCGGCGCTTGGGCGGGTGCTCCCGCACCCTGTCCAGCGGCTTTCTCCTCCATGGGCGGCACAGGCAGATTGTTGATGATGCCGTCGATCATGTTCCCGTTCTGCTCCATCGCAAGCTCGGCGTTTTTGTTGGAATTGTGTTCCTGCTCCATAAATATCCTCCTATCTCTCGCCCCGGTCAGGGGCATTTTTCTTTGGGGCGGCTTGCCCTCGGTCAGCCTCGGCCAGCTTTGTGGCGGTTTTCATCTGCTCCCGGATCGAACGGGGCCTGTCGGGATTGTCAGGCGCAGGCCGCAGCTCATAGTCAGATGTCTGCCGTTTCGTCAATGGCCGTGTGTAGGTCAAATGCCCCCACGCCAGAAATGATCCATTTTCAACCGGGACACGCTGATCGTAGTTGACGATCTCATCCGGGGCGTTGCGGGACGGCTTGGGGAATGTTCCAATGTCCACGGGGCGCTGGGTGGAGTAATACTTGTAAAGGCCGGGAGCCTCGGTCTGCTTGACGCCGACGTTGTAAAGGCGCTGGTATTCCTGTACCCGCGTCGCAAAGTCCTGTTCCAGAGCGGACGGTCGCTGCCGTAATGTCCCCACTCATACTGCCGCTGGCCCTTGTCATCGTCATAGCAGGCCCATGTGACATAGGGCGAGGGCGCAGCGGGATCATGCCCCAGCGCAAAGCCCCTGCCGTTTTCCAGCATGACGGTCTGAATGATCTCATAGCCTTGGTTTTTGTCCATACTGCCTCCTCACCGTGACACATCTTTCTCCGCCCGTTTCGCAAAGGGCTGGAGCTGATAGGGGCTTTTGCCGTCCTCCGGGCGCAGGAAGTCCAGCCTTGCGGCGGCGCGAATAGCGTTCTGATTGAGCTGCCGCTGCCATGCCCCTTGGCTGGGCGCCCACTTGAAGCCCTCGCTTTTGAGCGCCTGCCGGGTATCGGCGTCCGGCTTTTCCGCAAAAATGAGCTGCAAGCGGTTCTCCGCCTCGTTGACCTTGGCCTCACCGCCGGGGAATGTCCAACCCACAAACTCCGCCTTGTGGCTCAGCTCCTCGATGCGCTGGCGCACACGGCGGATGTTGGCGTTATTGTTGGTGAGCAGATAGGACGGAAACGGAACGGGGTCTTTGCGCCAGTCTTGGGACATGGACGCCTTGACCTTTTCCACCTGCTCCGCCGTCAGCTCGGGGCAGCCCTCCAGCGTCTTGTGCTTGCGGTAGTAGGCATTGACCGCCTTCATCGTGGCCTGCTGGGACTCCATCCCCTCCAGCTTTTTCGTGAGCTTTTCCACGGCGAGGTCATCATCGGCGCTGATACCGCCCCTACCTGTGGAGCGTATCTTGTCCAGCAGCTTTTCAATTTCTGCGTACTCGCCGTAGTTGCGATCCCGGGCGGCGTTCTGCTTGGCCTTTTTCGCCACGGGGAAATTGCCGCCCCCGGTGATCAGAATAGACGGCACACGGGCGGATATACCGCTGCACCTGCTTGTAGTTCATGCCGTTGCGATCTCCCACGACCTGCGTGGAGCGTTTTCCGGCGTCCTTGTCCACCTCGCCGGGGCGGGAGCCTTGGTGCTTGATGGCCTCCACCTGCATTTTTGAGCGACTGCTCCTTTTCCGTGGGCAAAATGCGCTCACGGTGGCGGAGGTTGTCATCCGTCATGGCGAGGATGGCTTCATCGTCCGTCATGTTTCGGACGATACACGGCATATTCGCAAATCCGGCAAGCTCGCTTGCCCGCTGGCGGCGGTGGCCTGCGATGATCTCATAGCCGCCATCCTCGCGGGGACGCACCAACGCAGGCTGATTGACGCCTGCCGCCTTGACCGACTCCACAAGCCCCTGCATCTCCGCATCGTCCCGGACACCAAAGGGATGATTTTTGAACGGGTGCAGATCAGACAGGTTGAGATAAACGATCTCCTCTTTTTTAGCACGGGTGGCGTCACGGGACGCAGACGGCTCCGGCGTGACCTCCGCACCAGTGGGAGCACCGCCCTTATCCACGGCAGGCTTCTCCGGGGCGGGCTTGCTTTGGGACTTTTTGTCCCGAGGTTTGGACGGCTTTGCCTTATCGGGAGCGGCCTTGCCATCCTTGGGCGGACGCCCCTTGCCGGATTTGGCGCCTTGTCCTTTTCCGTGGGCGGCCTCTGCTTGGCTGCCTTTTTCTCCTCCTTGGCCGCCTCGTCACGGGCGGCGGCAAAATCTACCACCTCGCCGGAATGTGCCGGGACGGGATCGTCCTTGCCGGGAGTAGGCGGCGCCCCTGTTCCTTTTTCAGCCTTGGGGGTATCGGGAGCGGCAGGCTCATCCATCTCGGCGTGGATAACAGCGTCAGCGGGGTCAGGCACGGCCTCGCCCATTTCAAAGAGCGCCGCCTGCCCCTCATGTTCCAGCATGACCTCCTCTGCGTCGGTCAGCGCAGGCTCGGGAGCGGGCGGCTCCAGCACGGCGGCATTTTCCACCGTAGGAGCGGGAGCCTCGGCGGGCGGAGCTGCCTCGGGAATGTTTTTCTTATCATCTGCCATTTGCAAACCTCCTTTGTTGTGAAATGAAAAAAGCCAGCCCGATGGCTGGCAGCAGATAGGTTAACTCCTCCTTTCAGATTGTGGTATATAAA
>VOFG01003755.1_pt1 | contig 54703 bp, 61 predicted proteins | sample 5384171 | NCBI WGS metagenome assembly VOFG01 (sample SAMN12384726, study PRJNA508395) | human gut metagenome | isolation source: healthy gut F | host: Homo sapiens
ATATGAATTCGAAGAAAAGTATCGTAAGATATATAGAAGTGTTTTTGGATGTGATGGTTATGTTTACCTCATATCTGATTGCCAATAGGATTAAATTCGGTTTCTTTAGAACAGGTCTGATAAACAGAACAGAGCATTACCTTACTCTGTTTTTGCTGGAGTTTGCGGTATACGTAGTAGTATATTTTGTGGCTTTCAGAAACGACAATATAGTCAATCGTAAGCTGTTTCAGGAAATATATGCTGTTGGAAAGATGTATGCTTATATCATAGTATTGACCTCCGGATGCATTTATTTTGCAAAGATGGGGGAATATTACTCTCGTGTGCAAATGCTTATTACTTTTATAATTAGTCCGATTGCGACAGTTATAGTCAGACAGATATTCAAGAGACTTGTTACGAAGGAATATCATAGGTCCGGAGCTAATGAAAAAATAATGCTGGTTACCACATCTGATCAGGTGGAAAATGTAATAAAGATTATAAAGACTACGAGAAACTGGGATTTCAGAATCTCGAATATTGCGATAGTTGATTGTGATAGAACCGGCCAGATTATAGACAAGATTGAAATTGTTGCAAATGGGGATAATCTGATGGAGGTTCTCGCAACAGCGGAGATTGACTCGGTATTTGTGCATTTACCTAATGGATATGTGTTCGATCAAAAAGCTTTTGTGACTGCTGTCAATGATATGGGAAAAACGGTATATTTGAATGTGAACGAATATGAGATGAAAATCGGGGAGAGAAGATTAGATTTTCTTGGAAGATATGCTGTTGTCACATGGAAGAATAAAACATACAGACTTCGTTATCTGTTAGCAAAAAAAAAGGATTTGACCTGATTTTTGGACTGTTTGGCAGTTTACTTATTATCCCGGTATGGATCTTTGCTTTTATAGGAAAACTCGTCACAGGAGATTTGGGACCGGTTATCATTACGATTGTACGGGTAGGTAAGAATGGCCGACGTTTTTATTATCATAAATTCAGAACAATGTATATGGATGCTGTGTCAAGATGTGATAAATGGATTATGGAGGGGAAAAAGGAGTGGATCCTCGATATACTCCGGTTGGATGGATTCTCAAAAAGACTAAATTGGAAAATTTGCCATCGACATGGAATGTCTTGTGGGGAGATATGAGTATAGTTGGAAATCCGGCTCCTTCATTGCCTGAATTTTTGGATTATTCCGACTATCATAGAAAGAGTCTCAGTGTAAAACCAGGTGTTTTTGGTTTTTGGCAGGCATACGCAGATAATGGTGAGAGGCTAAGTGAGGAGGAACAAAGCGAATTTGACAGAGAGTATATACTAAACTGTACTTTGGGACTTGATATAAGGATTGTATTTAGAATTATCTGTCCGTTTTGCAAGTCTATTCCAAAGGCAAAGTTTTCATCTAATGCATTGGCGCATGATGAGATGAAGGTGCTTGATGTTATACTTAATGAGAGAAAACCATTACGATATAGGTCGGTTGTTTTAGAAAAACAAGAGAGACCGTCATTTGTAATTTATAAGATGCTTAAAAGGCTGGCTGATATTGTTTTATCGGCTCTTGCGCTTATTGTTCTGAGTCCTGTTTTTATAGTTTTAGGAATATGTGTAAAGCTGAGTGATGGTGGTAGCGTGTTCTATGGACATACCAGAATTGGATATAAGGGAAAGAAAATATCTGTATACAAGTTCAGGAGCATGAAGACGAACGCAGGTGATCTGGAAAAGATATTGACACCTGAACAGCTTGAGCAGTATGTAAAGGAATTCAAGATAGACAACGATCCGCGAATCACCAAAATAGGAGGCTTTCTGCGAAAGACCAGCCTTGATGAGCTGCCACAGCTAATAAACATACTTAAGGGTGAGCTTTCAATAGTGGGACCGCGTCCAATCGTGGAGAAGGAAACCGAGATATACGGTAGTGACATCGCAAAGCTTCTGAGCGTAAAGCCGGGACTGACAGGTTACTGGCAGGCATATGCCAGAAACAATGCCACCTATGAGAGCGGAGAGCGCCAGAGGATGGAGATGTACTATGTGGAGCACTGCTCACTTTGGCTGGATATAAAGATACTTTTCAGAACCGTTTTCTCTGTAATCAGAAAGGATGGGGCACAATAATCAGAACATATGTGAGAAATATGATGAAGAAACTGGATTTAAATAGTATAAAAATAAGTCTCATAATACCTACTCTCAACGCAGCAGAGTATATGCCCGGTCTGATAGATATACTTGGGCAGACAGAACCGTAAGCCCGATGAGATAATAGTGATAGACTCAGAATCCGAGGATGCCACAGTGCGTATGGCAGAGCAGGCAGGCTTTAGGACACTAAAGGTCAAAAGGAGTGAGTTTGACCATGGTGGCACAAGAAAACTATGCCGTAGCCATGTCAAAGGGTGATATAGTGATGTTTCTGTCACAGGATGCACTGCCTTCGGATGAACACTATGTGGAAAATATGCTGAGAGGCTTTGAAAACGAAGATGTCGTCATGATATCAGCCAGACAGCTCCCCAGAAAGGATGCAAAGCCTGACGAGGTATTAGTGAGAAAATTTAATTATCCTGCGGAGAGCTTTGTCAGAAGTGAAGCTGATATACCAAAACTTGGGATAAAGGCATATTTCTTCTCGGATGTATGCTGAGCCTACAGACGTGATTTCTTTGAAGACATAGGAGGCTTTGAAAGCCCGCTGCTCACAAATGAGGATATGCTTATGGCAGCAAGGGCGCTTAAGGCAGGATACAAGATAGGTTATTGTGCCACAGCGCAGGTGTATCACTCACACAACTATACATTTAAGCAGCAGTACAAGCGCAACTTTGACGTAGCGGTCTTTATGGAGACCTACAAGGATGAGATAAAGTGTGATGGTACCACAGGTGAGGGTATCAGGATGGTGCTTTTCATAGAAAAACAGCTCTTAAAGCAGTTAAGATATGGGCAGCAGTGCACTGCATATTTGACAGCGCAGCAAAGTTTCTTGGCAACAGGGCCGGAAGAAAGTGGAAGAGGAATAATGCATAGCACAGACAAGATAGCCATTCTCATGGCTACATACAATGGAGAAAAATATATATGTCAGCAGATAGACTCTATCCTGTCGCAGACCTGCAAGGACTGGGAACTATATATACACGATGATGGCTCTACGGACAACACGATAGCTGCTGTAGAAAGCTATGTGGAAAAATACCCTGATAAGATACATCTGATAGACGGCAAATCAACAGGTGGAGCAAAGTACAACTTCTTCTATCTGTTTAGTCAGGTGGAAGCGCCATACTATATGACCTGCGATCAGGACGATGTATGGCTGGAAAAGAAGATAGAGCTGACCTATGATAAGATGCTGGCTATTGAAAAAACAGATGGTAAAGAGCTTAAATCCGGACTTCCATGTCTGGTGTACACGGAGCTATGCGTGGTAGATAGTGAGCTGAATACAATAGCGGACACGATGAGCGAATACCAGAGTCTTGACTGCCACAAGCGCACAATCAATCAGTTTATATTGCAGAATTCTGTGACAGGCTGTACAATGATGGTAAACAGGGCTTTAAGAGATATAATGCTTCGCATTACTGATATAGACAACACAATAATGCATGACTGGTGGGCAGCACTTGTTGCCGCACAGTTTGGAAAAACAGCATTCATAGATGAGCCTACAATACTGTACAGACAGCATGGAGACAACAGTTTGGGAGCACTTGGGATAAATAAGCTTTCATATATTGTGCGTCGTGTTTGGCAGAAGAAACAGATACAGGAGAGCATGAGGCTTGGGCGGCTTCAGGCGAGAGAATTTGCAAAGACATATAATCTGCCCGATGATAGCCTGGCAGCAAGGTATGCGGCACTGGAAGGTAAATCCAGACGCGTGAGACAACGGTTTTATAAGGAAAACGATATGTATAAGTCCGGGACCATGAGACGGCTGGGACAGGCTGTGTGGGGATGATTTTTTGGTTAGGAGTAAAATGAATATAACGGTTATAGTTAGCAAAGCATTAAATAAAGAAAATTGGAAAAAAGGTGTTAATTATTTAAATAAGTATGGAGTTAAAGGATTTATTAGAAAATTAAAACATTTATCACCGGATACAGATTATAATAAATGGTTTTTGGAACAAAGAGTTTCTGATAAATTAATTTTGGAACAGGCGAATTATAAATTTGAATATGAACCTGAAATTAGTATAACTATTCCACTGTATAATACCAAAAGAGAATTTTTAAAAGATATCATGGATTCTATAGTCGGACAATCATATCAGAAATGGGAGTTATGTCTGGCTGATGGAAGCAAAACAGATGATGTGGAAAAATATTTAAGAGAACATTATTTGAGTGATTCAAGAATAAAATATAAACGTTTGAATAAAAATCTGGGAATTGCAGGAAATACTAATACAGCATTGAATATGGCATCAGGTGAATTTATTATGTTGGCTGATCATGATGATGTTCTGGAAAAAGATGCTCTATTTGAAATAGTGAGTTTACTCAATAAGAATAGAAAATTGGATATTGTATATACAGATGAGGATTTAACTAATAAAAACGGAACAAAATATTTGTCACCACGATTTAAACCTGATTTTAATATAAATTTTTTACGTAGTATAAATTATATTTGTCATATTTTCCTCGTTAGAAAAACAATACTTGATAAGGTCGGCGGTTTTAGAACGGAGTTTGATGGTGCACAGGACTGGGATTTAATTTTACGATGCTGTGAACAGACGGAATATATAGGACATGTGCCTAAAATTTTATATCATTGGAGAGCTCATGAAGGCTCTACAGCGGGAAATCCGGCAAGTAAGAAATATGCTATAGCTGCAGGAAGAAAAGCAGTAGAAGAACATTATAAAAGACTTGGATTGGAAGCAAAGATAGAGGATACAGGAATATTTGTCATGTTTAGAACTGATTTTGTAGTTCAAAATAATCCAAAGATTTCTATTATAATTTGTAATAAGGATCAAAAAGATACGTTAAATAAATGTATAGATTCGATATTAAATAAATCGACATACAATAATTATGAGATAATAATTGTCGAAAATAATAGCACTGAAGGTGAAACCTTTCAATATTATAATGAAATTCAAAAAAAAAGACAGATAAAGTAAGGGTAGTGTATTTTGATGGAGAGTTTAATTATTCGAAAGTGAATAATTTTGGCGTGCAGTATGCAACCGGTGAATATATACTTTTTCTTAATAATGACACAGAGGTAATTACGGAAAAATGGCTGGAAAAAATGGTTGGATATTGTCAGCTACAAAAGACAGGAATTGTAGGGGCAAAGCTATTGTATCCGGATGATAGTGTACAGCATTGTGGTGTAGTAATCGGAGTAGGTGGCTTTGCAGGGCATATTCTTACTTTGTCGGATAGAAATGAAGTGGGATATTTTGGAAAACTTCAGGCTGTTCAAAATGTAAGTGCTGTTACCGGTGCCTGTCTGATGATTAAAAGGTCGGTATTTGAACAGGTCGAAGGTTTTGATGAAGGTTTTAAGGTGGCGCTTAATGATATTGATTTGTGTTTAAAGGTTAGAAAATCAGGCTATGATGTAATAATTCACCCGGGTGTAGAATTGTATCATTATGAATCAAAAAGCAGGGGGCTGGAGGAAACACCTGAAAAGCATGAGCGGTTTAAACGTGAAATATCACGGTTCAGGGATAGATGGAAAAAAGAACTTGATGAGGGCGATCCGTTTTATAACCCGAATTTGACATTAATGTATGGTGACTGTAGAATACGCGAGACACATGAACATTTTGATATAATTGATGAAATTGAGGCAGAAAAATATAATCAATAAATTAGATTGTTACAGAAATGTTGCAAAATGAGATATATAAGTATATAATTGTAATGTTTTACAGAGATTTATACTCGATTACGAATACTGATAGTAAATAAAAGGAGAAAACAATGAAAGTATTAGTTACGGGAGCAAATGGATATATTGGAAAGCATGTTGTTGAGGCTTTATTAAACAAAGGCTGTGACGTTTATGCGGCAGATGTAAGATTCGAAGGAATGGATGAGCGGGTTAATAAGGTAACTGCACCAATATTTGACAATCCGAATATCTTTGAAGAAAGTGGTTGCCCGGATGTGTGTATTCACATGGCATGGAGAGATGGGTTCGTGCACAATTCAGAGGCACATATTGTCGATCTGCCTAAGCATTATGCGTTCATAAAGAATATGCTGGAGGGAGGCCTTTAAACAGATTATTACAATGGGATCAATGCATGAGGTTGGTTATTGGGAAGGTGCTATAGATGAAAATACACCTACACATCCTAGCTCATATTATGGTATCGCGAAAAATGCCCTCAGAGATATTTCCAAGCTTTTGGCAGATGCTAATGGCGCATGCTGGCAGTGGGTCAGGGCATACTATATTTATGGAGATGATTTGAGAGGAAGTTCAATATTCTCAAAAATAGCAAAAGCAGATGCAGAAGGCAAAAAAACTTTTCCGTTTACTACAGGAAAGAATAAATATGACTTTATTACCGTTGATAGATTAGCTGACCAGATTGCAGCCGTGGCTTGTCAGAAAGAGATTGATGGTATAATAAACTGCTGTTCGGGTAAGCCGGTAGCATTAGGTGAAGAAATAGAGGGCTTTATTAAGAAAAAGGATATTCTATTAAGCTTGAATATGGTGCATTTCCTGATAGACCATATGATTCACCTACCGTATGGGGTGATGCAACAAAGATAAATAAAATAATGAGTAAATAAAGAGAACAGAAATATGAACAAATCATTGGAAAATTTTAAGAAATATCTTCCATTATTACAACAATTTGTAAAAAGAGATTTTAAAACTAAATATAGACGTTCTGTGCTTGGAATATTATGGTCTGTTTTGAATCCGCTTGGAATGATGCTTGTTATGACTGTGGTATTTTCGCACTTATTTAGGGCTGGAATTGAAAATTTTCCGGTATATTTGATGTGCGGACAGTTAGTTTTTAATTTTTATAATGAAGCAAGCAATTCAGCTATGAATTCTATTATTTGGAATGGGGCATTAATAAAAAAAGTTTATATTCCCAAATACCTGTTACCAATGTCAAGTGTATGTACTAGTCTTGTGAACCTCTTAACATCGTTTATTGCGTTAATTATTGTTATTGTGATAACAAGATCTCAGGTTTCATGGACATTTTTACTGGTAATAGTTCCGGTTATTTACACATGGATGTTTGCATATGGAATGGGAATGATTTTATGTGTTTTAGTGACGGCTTTTAGAGATGTTCAACATTTATATGGGGTTATTATAGTAGCGTGGATGTATTTGACACCTATTTTCTACCCTGTGTCAATGTTGCCGGAATGGGTAGCAAAAAGAGTAAATCTTAATCCTCTTACAGCATATGTTGAAATGATCAGAGATGTTATATTATACTGTCAGGTTCCGTCTTTAGCATTAAATTTGAGGTGCCTACTGACTAGTGTTATTGTTCTTTTACTAGGAGCAGTGATATTCAGTAAAAAACAAAATACGTTTATTTTAAAAATATAGGGTGACTTATGGAAGATTACGCAATCGAAGTGAAAAATGTATCATTAGAATTTTGCCTTTATTCCGAAAATGTTAGTAGTATTAAGGAATCTTTCATTAAAAAGGTTAAAAGAGAAATATCAAAGGATAGTTTTTGGGCATTAAAAGATATTAGTTTTAATGTGAAGAAGGGTGAAGCAGTTGGTCTGGTTGGAAAGAATGGCTGTGGAAAAAGCACAATGCTTAAAACTATAGCGGGTGTTCTGACTCCGACAATGGGTACTGTCAAAGTAAATGGTAAGGTAGCTCCTATGATTGAACTTGGAGCTGGATTTGACCCAGAGCTTACAGCAAGAGAGAATATTTTTTGAATGGAGCAATATTGGGATATCCACAAGAAATGTTAAAAGAAAGATTTGATGAGATTATTGATTTCGCGGAGCTGAAGGATTTTGTAGATGTTCCCGTTAAGAATTTTTCATCTGGTATGACTACCAGATTAGGTTTTTCAATAGCTACTATATATACTACCCTGATATACTAATTGTAGATGAGATATTGGCGGTTGGAGATTTTGCGTTTCAAAAAAATGTGAAAAGAGAATTGGTGATATGCTGAATAGCGGAACAACCTTACTTCTTGTATCACATAGCACTGAACAGGTTAGAAGAATATGTGACAGGGCTGTCCTTATAAATAAAGGAAAATGCTGATAGAAGATGATGTAGATACTGTTTGCGATTTGTATACACATCTTTAGAGAGATGGAGGATTTATGGTTTTAAATAAAAATGATGTGAAAAGACTTATAATTTATTTTATATATGATAAAGATGGCATTGTGGATGACTATATTATATATATGTTAAATGCATTGAGGCAAAATGCATCGGAAATAGTTGCAGTTGTTAATGGAACACTTGAGAATAAATCTAAAGATAAGCTGCTATCCATTACAAATAATGTCATTGAGAGAGAAAATAAAGGCTTTGATGTATGGGCATACAAAACAGCAATAGATCAATATGGTTGGGGGAAAAGCTTGTAAAGTTCGATGAAATGATAATGATGAACTTTACTATAATGGGACCGGTGTATCCTTTGAATGAAATGTTCGAATGTATGGATGCAAAAGATTTAGATTTTTGGGAGTGACAAAATTTCATAAATATGAAAACGGAGATCCTTTTGGAACAATAAAGGTTGGATATATTCCTGAACATATCCAATCTCATTTTATTGCGGTAAGAAACTCAATGATTAAGAGTAAACAATTTCAAAATTATTGGAATAAAATGGGAGAGATAAATGATTATCGTGATGCAGTAGGTAAACATGAGGCAATGTTTACAAAGCGATTTTCTGAAATGGGATTTAAGTGGGATGTATATGCAGATATGGGTGAGGAATATAATAATCACCCTATTTTATGTGCCACAAGAGAGATGATAGAAAAAAAGATGTCCGTTTTTAAGCGTAGATCATTTATGCAAAGTTATGATAACATTATAAGTGATACTTTTGGACAGTCAGCTCTGGAGGCTTATAATTATATCGACCAAAATACAGATTATGATGTGGATATGATATGGCAGAACATTTTAAGGTTGGAAAATCAGGCTGATATAAAGAAAAATATGCAATTAAATTATATACTTTCAAGTAAGTCTTCGAATATTGATGCCGGAATTATCAAAGCAAGAAAAATTGCTCTTGTAATGCATTGTTATTTTGAGGATTTAACGGAGTATTGTCTTCATTATGCTTCTATGATGCCTGAAAGTGCAGATATATATATTACTGTTCCTTGTGAAAAAAATAAAGAAATAGTTGAACAGGCATTTAAACAATTAAATAATAATGTTCAGGTGATAGTTATTCAAAACAGGGGCAGGGATGTTAGTGCTCTTTTAGTTGCTACAAAGAAATTTATAATGAATTATGATTATGTATGTTTTATGCATGATAAGAAGGTGACACAGCTAAAGCCTGAAACTATTGGTTATGGATTTTCGTATAAATGTTTTGAGAATATGCTGGGGTCAAAAAATGTAGTATTAAATGCTATAGAAACATTTGAAGAAAACCCGAGACTTGGAATGCTTATGCCACCACCACCTAATCATGGTGATTATTATATAACATTAGGATTAGAATGGGGCATGAATTTTGAAAATACAAAAAAATCTGGCAAAAGAGCTTGGAATTACAGTGCCTATTGATGAAAAGAAAGAACCTATTGCACCTTTAGGAACTATGTTTTGGTTTAGACCAAGGGCTATGAAATTACTTTTTGACAGAGACTGGGAATATGAAGATTTTCCACCTGAACCAAATGCAATTGATGGAACATTATTGCATGCAATTGAAAGAATATATAGTTATGTTGTTCAACAGGAAGGTTATTATCCGGCATGGGCTTTATCTGATAAATGTGCAGATATAGAGATTACAAATTTAAACTACATGCTTAGGACAATGAATAATGTTGTATTTCATGAATTTCAAAATGGTAAGTTTGAAGACGTGATAAATGGACTTCACAGTGAGTTCGGATATGGCAATTGTGGCAATGCATTAGAGGCAGGGCTTAAGAATAGCAGCCTTTATTTGAATAATGATGGTGTTTATAATGAAAAATATAAGGTAGATGCATCAAATAAATCAAAAGATAATGATAAGTTTGAGTATGAATTTGATATTAAAAAAATGGATAATGCTATTCGTGAAATTCGTTGGGATCCAGGTGAAAATGCTAATGTAACAATTAATGATGTTGTTGTAACAGTTACGTGTGAAAATGATATTGAGAAAAATATTCTATAGAAGATGTAACAACAAATGGAATAGATTTAGGAAATCATATTGTATTTGTTATTCCGGATCCACAGGTGATAATTTCGTTAGGTGGTAAGTATCATGTTTCAAAAGTGACGATAGAAGGTCATGGAGTGAGAAGAATCAGTGATTTAGATAATCATAAGATAAGTCGCAGGTCAAGGACAGTTTTTCAAAAGATAACACGAGTTTGTAACAAGTTAAAAAACAAATTATAATTAAGCAGGAAGGATTTTATTATGGATGGATATGTTTTTTTGAAGTAGATAATATGGGCAATCCTATTTATGGAGACAAAATGAAAGAATTGCTTAATTGTGAAAAGGAGCATATATTGTTTATTCTTTCAGCAGAATATCAGGCGAATTTTTCGGTAGAATTAATAGATCATAAGGTTATTATAATACCCGAAGATGTATTAAAAAAAAAATAGATATTGCTATTGAAAATAAAGAAGACAGAGAAACCTATATGTCGATTTCACCTGTAAAAAGAGTTTGAAGAGTGGCTTGATTCACAAATTACAAAAAATAGGATTGATGTTTTGACAACGATAGAACATTATGTAAGTGTGGCACGTGTCTGTAAAAAAAGCATACCTTTATGACTTATATGTATGGTAGCAGACCGAGAAACAATAATGGTGTTGTTGCACAGGAAATTGATAATAATAGTTTACAAATTCAAATTCAACAACAATCTACAATGATTCAGGAATTGAAAAATGAGATTCAGGATAAAAAGGTTTATATTGATTCTATTCTTGCTCATGCTACTAATTTGGATAATGAGTTGAAAAAATATAGAAATTGGTATGAGCAATCACCTAGATATGGGGAGAGAGTTGAAGAATTAGAAAAAATCAATGAAAAGTGTACTCAATTGTACAATGAGACACTTGAAAAATGGATGCGTTACTGGTTGAGAATTTGAATTTTAAGAAAAAAATATAAAGTTAAGTGATTTTTGGGAAAAGGGAACTTCTATGAAAAAAGATAAAAATAGCTTTTACAGGTGTTTTCGATATTGATAATTTTGGAATCATTTATTTCCTATAATATTTGAAAACAGTTTAAGAAAAAGAAAAATAGATGTTGAATTGTTCCTCTTTTCTCCATATGAGAGTACACAAGGATTTGGTATAGCAAAGAAAGTATACTCTATAAGAGAAATGGAAAAGCTCCACAAGATTAATAAGTTTGATGCAATTGTGGTTGGTGGTGGGGAGATTATGCATTTTTATTCCTTTAAACAAAAAAACCATGAAGAAAAATATGTGGAATATCCTATTTTTGAAACATGGATAGTGCCTTCTATTATTGGTAGAAAATATGGAATACCCGTGATATGGAATAATCCGGGATGCCCATTTGAGTTTGATGGGTATCAAAATTATATTGCCGGGAAAGTATTAGGTAATGTTTCTTTTATGAGCGTTAGAAACCAGTTTTCATATGATGCCTTAATAAATTATAATGCAAATGTGAAAGTATCTGTGGATACGGCATTTAATATAAAAAGAGGTGTTTCCTAAATGGAAATTAAAAAAGACAGGTAAAGGGTAAATATGTTGTATTTCATAGCAATAGATTTATAGGAGAAAATTCATATCAAAGTGCTTTGAAGGAACTTATGGAGCTGAGTAAAACTTATAAGATTTTACTCCTTCCTTTAGCTGTTACAAATGACGATTATGATATTTTGAAAAAATTATATAAAGACAGTAATGAGATTTTTATTCTTCCTTCAGAACAATTAACCATGGAAGAAATAGTTTCATATTTAGCCTTTTGCGATTTATATATTGGTGTGAGTTTCCATGGTGCGATTACTGCATTTTGTTATGGCAATCCTGTTGTAGGTTTTGATTTTGTGCACAATAAGAAAACACGTGATCTATATGATCAATTGGGTTTATCAGAGCAGTATGTTTCAGATGAATCGATGCTTCATGATGGAATTAAATGTGCTTTTGAGAGAGAACAAAAGCAATTAAAAAGTGTATATAAAAAAACATGAAGCAGAAGGTTGATATGCATTTGACGAGATAGCAGATAGTCTGACAAAAAATAATCAAGGTGGATACAATGAAGCCTTTTTGTCATTTTCTGATGTAATTGATGAAATGTCAGGTTTATTGTCAGTGTTGTCAAATCAATATCGCGATAGAACAGGAGTTATTGAAAAATATAAATCTGAAGCGCAATATAATTTATTGAATTGGCAGAAATGCTCTAATGAAATGATAGAATTATATAATAAATATCAAAAGCTTGCGGATGAATATAAAGAATTAAAAGAAAGAATGGAGTGTAAGGAAAAACTGTGAAGAGAGAGAGAATTTTCTATCTGGACTTTGTACGTGCAGTTGCAACTATTAGTATTATATTTACGCATTATAATGCGTTATTTATATATAATACATCTATCCCAATGCCACAAAAAGGCTATTTTGACGATGACTGTTGGAAATGTTTATATTGGAAGCTGGGGAGTATCGCTTTTTTTAATAATATCCGGAGCAGCTTTGATGTATGTATATGAAAATGAGCTGGATGTTTTAAAATTTTGGAAAAAACGCTTTATTAACATATATCCTATGTTTTGGATAGCATATATTTTTGCTATGCTATTTAATTTCTATAGGATTTGAAGTATAGATACAAGAATTGGAAAATGGAGATATATTTTTTCTATTTTAGGAATTGATGGATATATAGCAAATTGGGGAGTTCAGACCTTTTTCTGGTGGGAGAGTGGTTTTTTGGGGGTATATAATTATTATATATATTATTTTCCCCGATATTGAGAAAGGGCGTTAATGAATATCCGTTATTGTTGGCGATTATTACAGCAGTCTTATATATTCTGTCAATTGTATTAGGTGCTAAAGATGTTTCCCTGTTTGTAAAGCTTCCGGAATTCCTTTTTGGAATGTATTTTATAAAGTTTATAAAAAAGCCAAATTTGAAAATGGCTTTGATTTCCCTTGTTATTGTTGTTATTAATACATTAGTCAAACCGGATTTTATTTCTGTTGTGCAGTGTACATACGTAGGGATAGCTTCATTTGTCTGTCTGGCATATGTTTCTGAGTTACTTCAGTTTGATATAATTCAAAAGATATGCAAGGTAATATGTAAATACAGTTACCCATGTTTTATAGTTCATCATTTTATTATTTACAGAATGGTGGAAAAATTCAATTTAGATAATATAACTATGGGGCAAAATTATTTGTTATTTGCCTGTTGTATAGTTGTAATAGCTGTATTTTCGTATTTACTTTTACATGTTAATGATAAAGTTGTTCAGTTATTAAAAAAGGAGGCAAAATAAAATGCAATTTAAAAAAAACAGCAACTATAGTGCTGGCTGCGACTATGATAGTAACATCATTTAGTTTCAATACAGTATCAGCATCTGAAACAGCAGAAGCTGTTGACCAGGTGAAACAAATTGAAAATACAGAATCAGAAAGAACTGCAGAAACTGCACAGTCAGATTTCGGAATAACTCATGTGATACTTGATGATTCTAATATGCTAGATGAAAATAACCAGGCAATTGTAGTTGGATATACAGGAGATACTCCGGAAAAAGCTGAATTAAATGTCAAAAATACTAAAACAGGTGAGAATATTTCTATTAATTCATGCAAGATTTCGTCATCAGGATTATTATTTGAGGTTTCTTCAGGTTTAGATGATTATGAATTGATTGATTTGTCAATTTATAATAATGAAATCGCTACAAAGTTTGACATGAAAAAATGGGATTTGATAAGGATAAGCCGGATGCTTATCTTGATGAAAATGAAATACAGGTTGAAAATTATTCAGATCTTGAAAATTATTCAAATCTTGCAAGGTCATCAAATGGAAAGTATGTTGTTGTATTAGATCCCGGACATGATGATACTCATACAGGAGCAGCAGCAAATGGTATTTCAGAAAAGGATATTAATCTAAAGATAGCAAAGTATTGTAAACAGGAATTGGAATCATATTATGGAGTTCAGGTATATATGACGCGAACAACGTCTACATGTCCGTATCCCGGAACAACGTCTACAGATGATAACGCTAAAAGGGTAGAGTATGCAAAAAGTGTTGGTGCAGATGCTTACGTCAGTTTCCATTGTGATTCATCAAGAAATAGTGGAGCAAGTGGAGCAAAAATATTTTATCCAAATGCAAATTATAATGGTAATATTGGCTCGCAAAAGGGGCAGGGTTGTCACAAAAAAATATTGGATAATCTCACATCGTTAGGATTAAATAATCATGGAATATTAATTAGAAATTCTGAAGATAACACACTATATCCGGATGGATCATTAGCGGATTATTATGGGGTTATAAGAAGATCTAAACTTAATGGTTTTCCAGGAATAATTATTGAGCATGCATTTGTTACCAATAAGTCAGATGCATCATTTATGGGAAATGAGGATAATTTGCAAAAGATGGGGCATGCTGATGCATTGGGTATTGCACAGTATTATGGATTATCAAAAACCTATTTTGGTATAAAATCTGTAGATTTCTCACAAGAAAATGATTATAACAGGATTACAGTTAATGCTGATTCCAATATTGGTGAACCAAAATATAAGGTTCAAGCTTATGATTTGGATAAAAAAAATCTGGGTAACCTTAGCTTCTGATTCCACAGATTCTACTGTTACCTGGAAACCGGAAGCAAAAAGCTATTATATTCATGTGGAAATTACTGCACCTAATGGTGCGGTGGCAAGCTATGATTCGGCATTTTCGTCAGATATTGATTATACAAAAAGCTATGTTAAAATAAATGGAGCAACATGGAAGATTAATCCACATTCAATAGATTTGGGTGTTGGATATAATCACAGTGGTGGTGATGTTTTATTTAAGTGGCAAGTTTATAATCTTGATACTAAAAAGTGGACCACTCTGGCTGATAGATACAGTGGTAATTGGATTACATGGAGACCAACACCTGGAAATTATTGGGTGCATGTAGAAGCAATAACACAAGGTGGTGCACAAGATCAATATACTTATTGTTTTAATGTTGGTACAGACAAGTCAAAAACACCAATGACACTAAATGGTATGACATGGTCTGTAAAGAAAACAGGTATTGATGTTGAAACTGCATATTCATCGGATGATAAAAATGTGAAATTTAAATGGCAGGCATATAATCTGGATACAAAGAAGTGGAGCCGAATAGCAGATTGGAATGGTGGAAACTGGGCAACATGGAAAACTCAGCCGGGTAATTATTGGCTTCATGTTGAAGCAGCAAATGGTGATGGTGGATTTGATGAGCAAACCATTTGTTTTGCAGTTTCAACAGACTTTAGCAAGAATTATATTGATTTAAATGGTATTGCGATGATTGATAAATCATCTTTATATCAGGTTGGTGTTACATATTCATCTAATGATTCCGATGTGCAGTTTAGATGGCTTCAGTATGATGTGGTAAATAATCATTGGTCACTTGTTTCTGATTGGAATAAAAGCAATTGGACAAACTGGTATCCAAAAAATGGAACATATTGGATATATGTTGAAGCAAGAACATCGGATGGGGTTGTAAATTCTATGACACAGGGAGTTATCGTAAATAGATAACATTGAATTAATGACATGGTATATTATCTTTGAAGTTGATTAAATTATAAGCATTGCATAATTGAAAAATGAGATTGCAATGCTTATAAATATAAGAAACCTATGAGGAATTTAATAATGATAAAAAAGCAATTAACGGGATTAAAAAATATATAATAATGATAAACCTTTGATAATAGAATGGATAATGGTTGGCATTATTTCTTTTATTATTTTGTGTTTCTTTATACATGGCGATACTGAAAATTTGATTAAATGGACACTAAACATGTTTGATGTTACAGTAAAAGGAAAGCCATTAGATTTTTATAGGTATTCTATCGAAAATCCCAATATGGCTCCGAATAATTATGTTTCAGGAACATTATATAGTTTAATAATTTGGGCAATATGGAATATTCCTATAGGGATAATTAAAACAATATTTGGAGTTGAAGTACTGCATAACCCGCTTGTGTATATATGGGGAAAGTTATTTCTTGTTTTATGTTTATGTATTACAATGTTTTTTTTGTGAATAAGATTGTGAAAAAAAATAACTGGTGATGTAAATAGTGCTAAATGGGCAATGTTTTTATTAGCTTCATCGCTATTTTATATATATAGGTGTTTATTATGGAGGACAAAATGATATAGTTATATGTGCATTTGCAACAGCAGCTGTGTATTGTTTAATGGATGGAAGGAATAAATGGTTTTATTTTTTGGCTGGTATGGCTATTTCTGTAAAATATTTTTCTTTATTCCATATGTTGCAATTATATTATTGCTTGAAAAAGAGTTTTAAGGATTATATATAAAATCGTATTAGGTATTATTCCAACAGGAATATATTGGCTTGTTACAAGGGCTTGTCCAATGGTTAGTGAATCAGCTTCACAAGGTAGTCCGATTTCTGTTCTTTTTAAAAGAAATGGTCGGTGGTGCTTTTCCGGTGGTGTACAATAATTCTATTTCTTTATTTATTGGAATGTTATTGATAATATATATTTTGGCATATTTAACTTCACCTCAAAATGATGATGAAAAATATAGATATTTGATATATTATATTGTTGCAACGTGTCTTGCTATGTTACTATTTTCAACATTTCAGTATTATCGTGTTGTTATGGTATGCCCATTTATTGCAATATTGATGGTTATTGATAAAGAAAAATATCGAATTAATGTAATTATGGAAACAATTATTTCTATTTCGCTGTTTCTAATTTTAATAATACAAAGTGGTCTTTATTTATTTGTTTCAAGTGTTGTAAACAAAAATGTTTTTAAGTTTGTATTTGGAACAAGTGGTGTTGAAGAAAACTTTAGTTTAGGAATGGATATTTCATGTTGGATTTCAAATGATATGTTGACGATGTTATTGCAGATATTTGCCACGGTAGTGGTGATTTTAAGTATATTTATCCTGGTGTTAAATAATCCCAGAGCTAAATTAGGGTTTTTAAATATACCATCAATAAAAACGGAAAGATGGATATATTGGTTAAGAACATTGGTTGTTGTTATTCCTGTTTTTATGTTTTAGGCAGGATGATTGTATAGTTTATATTATTTTTTAGGAGAGAATACTATGATTAATTTTAACGTACCACCGTTTATCGGAACGGAAATGGATTATATCAAAAAGCAGTTGAAAATAAAAAAATTTGTGGAGATGGAGAGTTTACTAAAAAGTGTAACGCATGGCTTGAGGAAAAGACGAAAACAGCTAAAGCACTTCTCACAACATCATGTACACATGCAACTGAGATGGCTGCCCTTTTTATGCGATATTAAAGAAGGCGATGAGGTAATTATGCCATCATACACATTTGTTTCCACAGCGGATGCGTTCGTATTAAGAGGTGCAACAGTAGTTTTGTGGATATTGATCCGAAAACTATGAACATAGATGCTAATCTCATAGAGGATGCTATTACAGAAAAGACAAAAGCTATCGTACCGGTTCATTATGCCGGTGTGTCTTGTGATATGGACAAGATTATGGAAATTGCAAAGCGTCATAATCTTATAGTAATTGAGGACGCAGCTCAGGGAATAATGAGTACTTATCATGGAAAGGCTTTAGGTACTATAGGCGATTATGGCTGTTATAGTTTTCATGAGACAAAAAATTATTCTATGGGTGAAGGTGGAGCCATCTTAATAAAGGATAAGGATAAGGCAGAAGAAGCTGAAATCCTTAGAGAAAAGGGTACAAACCGAAGTAAATTCTTTAGAGGTCAGATAGATAAGTATACATGGGTAAATTATGGTTCATCATATTTACCTAGTGACATGAATGCGGCATATTTGTATGCACAGCTTCTGCAGGCAGATATGATTAATAATTACAGACTTAATATATGGAATACATATTATGACGGATTTGGCGAGTTGGAGAAATCAGGGAAGATTGAGCTTCCATATATACCGGAAGGCTGTACCCATAATGCTCATATGTTCTATATTAAAGCAAAGGATCTGCAAGAGAGAACAGCTCTGATTAGTTTCTTGAAGGAAAATGGAATTCAGGCTGTATTTCACTATATCCCATTACATTCAGCTCCGGCAGGAAAAAATTTGGTAGGTTTAATGGTGAAGACAAATATACGACAAGAGAGAGTGAAAGACTTATGAGACTTCCTATGTATTACGGTCTTAAGGATGAAGAAGTACAGTACATTATAAGTAAGGTAAAGGAATTTTATAAGTAAAATAGGTATTATTATGAAGAAAATAGTTATATTTGGTTCAACAGGAAATATTGGAGCGTATTTTACCGATTACTGTAATAATATGATAGATAAAAAGCAATATGAAGTTATTGCTGTAGGAAGAAAACATACAGATTATTACAAGAAAGCAGGGATTGAATATATAAATGTGGATTTATGTAATGCATCAGATTTTGAGAGGCTGCCAACAGAAGATTTGTATGCTGTTGTTAATCTAGCGGGACTTTTGCCTGCTTATATGAAGGAATATGATCCATTTAAATATGTGGAGACCAACATAAATGGTGCACTTCGCATTTTGGAATATGCCCGAAAGAATAATGCAGACAGGGCTTTATATACTCAGACATGGGCAGAGCAGGCAGGATATTGGGGAAAAGAAGATGTTCTTCATCCTGAGTATCCAAGAAAACTGTTGTTTACCGGTGATCATGCATTTTATGCTATTACAAAAAAAGTATGATTGTAGATACAATGGAGTATTACAAGCAGGAATATGGTCTGAAAAATTTCGTGTTCAGACTTCCTAATGTGTATTTGTATCATCCGGAAAAGTATTATTATGTAGATTGTGTCAAAAAACCGATTGGTTATAGATATATGATTGATAAAGCCACAGCAGGTGATACTATTGAGATGTGGGGAAATCCGGATGCATTTAAGGATATCCTCTATATAAAAGATTTGTGTCAGATGATGTATAAAGCTCTGTTTGCACAGGTTGATGGTGGAACTTACAATGCAGGAACAGGAATAAGAACTACATTACGTGAGCAGATTGAAGGGATAGTAGATGTGTTTTCACCTAAAGAGCATAGGTCAAATATTGTTGAGAAACCCGAAAAAAGCAGTTTTACAAGTTTTGTGATGGATATTGAGAATGCAAAAAAGATTTAGGGTATAAACCGGAGTTTTCATATATAAGATATCTGCAGGATTACAAGAATGAGCAGGAACTTAATCGTTTTGCCGAGCTTTGGAGGAAATAAAAAGATGAAGAAATTAGCAATAATTGGGGCTTCATATTTACAGGAACCATTAATAGAAAAAGCAAAATCTATGGGAATCGAGACGCATGTATTCGCTTGGGCAGCAGGCGATGTGGGAGAAAAGAGTGCAGATTATTTTTATCCTATCAGTATTGTAGAGAAAGATGAAATCTTAAAAAGATGCAGAGAGATTGGCATTGACGGAATATGTACGATAGCATCAGATCTGGCAGTAATTACAGTGAATTATGTGGCAAATAATATGGGACTTACAGCTAATTCCATTGCATGTACTGAAAAATCTACAAATAAGCATTTGATGAGAGCTGCTTTTTGAAAAAAATGGAGATCCTTCTCCTAAAAGTATTCTGGTGTCATCAATAGATGATTTAGAAGGAATAGAACTGAACTATCCCATTATTGTTAAACCTATAGACCGTTCTGGAAGCCGCGGAATAACAAAGCTACAGGATTCATCTGGACTTGTAGAGGCAATCGAGGATGCTAAAGCTCAGGGATTTGAGAAAGAGGCATTGGTGGAGGAGTTTGCTACAGGCCAGGAATATAGTATTGAGTGTGTTTCATGGAAAGGAAAGCATCACTTTTTAGCAATGACACATAAATTTACCACAGGCGCACCACATTTTATAGAAACCGGACATATGGAACCGGCACCAATATCACAGGAACAACTGGAACAGGTAAAAAGTTGTCTTTCATGCTTTGGATAGTCTGGAAATCACATATGGAGCATCGCATACAGAGTTAAAGATTGCTAAGGACGGCACAATTGCTTTAATTGAAATCGGTGGCAGAATGGGTGGCGATTTTATCGGAAGCAACCTGGTGCAGCTTTCAACAGGAATTGATTTTGTGAAGGCGGTTATTGATATATCATTAGGAGAAGAACCGGACTTGGAGTTGGGAGATCATGCGGCAGCAGGGGGGTTAGATTTGTATTTGATCAGAAAGATGTTGATATATTAGAAAAACTCAAAAAAGAACATCCTGAATATATAGTTGATATGGATATTAAGCCGGTAGATGGACACGAAGTTATAGATAGCTCCACAAGATATGGTTATTGCCTGATGAGTGCAAAAGATTTGAAATCGCTATATCCATATTTACCGGATGACATGGAGGAATAATGATGGATAAGTCGAAACTAAAGGTACTTTTTGCATTGCATTTGATGCTGATGATTTATTCTATGAGTGGCATATGTAGTAAAATGGCTTCACAGCAGGATTTTCTTAGCTTTAAATTCTGTTTATTTTATGCTATTATTATTTTTCTCCTGGGATTTTATGCGATAGGTTGGCAGCAGATTATCAAACGACTTCCGTTAACTACGGCATTTGCCAATAAAGCTGTAACTGTTGTCTGGGGAATAATATGGGGAGCTGTTTTTTTTCATGAGTCAATTACTGTTGGAAAAGTGATTGGTGCAGCATTAGTGATTGTTGGTGTTGTAATTTATGCCAGGGCTGATGAAGGAGAAGTAAATGAATAAAACGGTATTAATCTATTCCTGTGTGCTTCTGATAGGAGTGCTTGTCAGCGCGATTTCACAGGTTTTACTAAAAAAGCGGCAATGAAACATTATGAGAATCATTTAAAAGAGTATTTGAATCAATGGTAATATTTGCGTATGCAATGTTTGTTGGAACTACATTTCTTTCTATAATTGCTTATCGTGGAATACCATTATCAATGGGACCGATATTAGAGGCAACAAGTTATATTTATGTTACGATATTTGGAGTGAAGATTTTTCATGAGAGACTTAATAAAAAGAAAATTATAGCATTGTTTTTTATAGTAGGCGGAATAATAATATACTCAGTATTCGGATAAATAAGTAATTAGAGAGGATAATATATGGATATATCAGTAGTAATACCAATTTATGGTTGCAGGGCAGCATTGGAAGAATTACATCGCAGATTAACAGATACACTTGTTGCGATGGATAAAGAATATGAAATTATTCTTGTAAATGATAATTGTCCACAGAATTCGTGGGGGGTAATACAGCAGCTATGCAAAAAAGATAAGCATGTTGTTGGAATAGAATTGTCACGTAATTTCGGACAGATTCAGGCGATAACTGCAGGATTGGATTATAGTAAAGGTGATTGGGTTGTTGTGATGGATTGTGATTTACAGGACAGACCAGAGGAAATTCAAATCTTTATAAAAAGCAATAGATGATCAATTAGATGCAGTATTTGCACGACGTGCAGAACGAAAAGATTCTTTTTATGAAAGTATTGGTTTCAAAGGCTTTCTACAAGATATATTCATGGGCCTCCGATGGCAACTATGACCCGGCTTTATGTAATTTTAGCATCAGTAAGCGAATAGTGGTAGATAATTATTGTAAGATGAGGGAGCTTCACAGAGCTTTTGTTATTTATGTAAAATGGATGGGCTTTAGAATTGGCACATTAGATGTTCATCATGAAGAAAGGTATGAGGGAAAATCTTCATATAATTTTAAGAAGCGAATGAAGATGGCTACATCGATTCTTACATCACAATCGGACAAGTTAATAAAACTTACAGTCGGATTGGGATTTGTTGTGTCTATGTGCTCGGCATTGGTTATTATTGGATTAATTATTCATTATTTTACTACAAGTGCTGTGACAAGCGGCTGGTCAAGTATCATTGCAACTATTTGTTTAATGAGTGGACTGCTTATGATGTGTATAGGTATAGTTGGAACTTATGTTGGCAATATTTTTTATGCAGGTTAAGGAAAGACCGTTATATATTGTAAGGACAGTGCTTAATGATAAAGAAAATAAAGAATGTAAAATACTTTAATTATATAGTTTTAATGAATAAAAGAATATAAGATTATGGCAGGTGAAACAATCCAGATTTACAATAATGGCAATATGATGCATGATTTTGATTTTAAACCAAGTACTTCGATTGATGAAGAATTAGGAAAATTTGTAACATGGTTTAAGGAATATTATAGATACGAGTAAGGAAGAAGTCGTAAAATGAAGAAGATATTAAAAAGAGCAACAGCATGTTTGCTGGCAGTCTTAATGCTGGCAGGAGAAGCAACGGTACAGGTAGCAGCAATTGATAGCAATGGAAATGGTACGACAAAGACAGTTTCGTATGTGGCGACACATAATTATACCGTCTATTATCTTGATCTGAAAGGAATGTGTTATATCATGAGAGATAAGGGTATTGATGTAGGTGTGTCATATGTCAGCAATGCATCAAATGTGACATTCAGATGGCAGGCATATAATCTGGATAAACATAAGTGGAGTCTGGTAGCAGACTGGACTGGCAGCAACTGGGTAACTTGGAAACCGGAAAAGGGCAACTTTTGGCTGTATGTAGAGGCAATGACTCCGGATGGTGCGACACAGAATACAATTATGTGTTTCGCATCACAGAAAGACTATTCCCATCACTCATTAAACCTCAATGGAATGTGTTATAATATTTATGATGATCGGATTGATGTGGGAATTGCATATGATAGTGACGATTCCAATTTGACATTTAAATGGGAAGCATATAATCTGGATAAGCAGAAGTGGAATCTGGTAGCAGACTGGACCGGAAGTAACTGGGTATCCTGGTATCCAAAAAAAAGGTAATTACTGGATGCATGTTACAGCACGGACATCAGATGGTGTGACGAAGGATTATACAATCTGCTTTTATGCAGCAAGAAATTACAATTATAAATACATAACGATTAATGGAATCTGCAGTGTGAATGATAAAGCAGCAATAAATCTTGGCGTATCTTATAATAGCAACGATACATCACTAGTATTCCGTTGGCAGATATATGATCTTAGCAATGGCAGTTGGTCTACATTGACAGACTGGACTGGAAGCAACTGGGTATCCTGGTATCCGGATTCTGGTAATTACTGGGTATATGTAGAATCAAGAACAAGTGATGGAACAGTAGAAAGTTATTGTACCGCTTATCAGGTGACAGCAAGATATGAAATCATGGGAACAACCAGTACCAATCTTGCACAGATGGTTGCATATTATAATGCTAATAATACTTATCCGGAATTCTATGCATCTTCCGATGCACCGACAATAGAAAACATTTTGTCGGATATATCTGGAAGAATGTCAGGCAGAAGGTTTGAAAGCAGAAGTAGCATTCTGTCAGGCAATGCTGGAGACTGGATTTTACGATATGGGGTAGATGTACAGATTAACCAAAGTATAACTTTGCTGGATTAGGAGCAACCGGTAATGGGGCACCGGGAAATTCTTTTGGCAGTGTAAGGGAAGGAATCGGGCACAGGTACAGCACTTAAAAGCTTATGCATCAACCGATGGTCTGAATCAGCCATGCGTGGATACCCGGTTCCAACATGTAAGAAGAGGAACAGCACATTATGTAGAATGGCTTGGAATCCAGGAGAACCCATATGGAAGAGGTTGGGCGACTGCTAAGAATTATGGCTACAATATTGTAAACATGTATATGGCAAAACTATTTAGATATTAAATTCAGAAAAGGATCACATTGGATCAGGCACTGTTAACAAATTGTTGTTCATTATTTTACTACAAGTGTTGTGACAAGCGGCTGGTCAAGTATCATTGCAACTATTTGTTTAATGAGTGGACTGCTTATGATGTGTATAGGTATAGTTGGAACTTATGTTGGCAATATTTTTATGCCGGTTAAGGAAAGACCGTTATATATTGTAAGGACAGTGCTTAATGATCAAGAAAATAAAGAATGTAAAATACTTTAATAATTAAATAAGGATTTCTTAAAGTATTATATCGCTAAATGAGGTATACTATATATAAGTATGGATGGATATAAGGAAGATATGATATGTTAAGAAAAAGAAATATAATAAGTATAATTCTTTTTTGGGTTATACTTATTGTTTTATATGAGATGATAAGTATAGTCTTTTCAGTGAATGACAGCCCTTCGCAGATGAATGTTCAGGGATTTTTTTATGGAGCAAAAGGATTCCTTGGATGTGCTAATGATAGGCTCAAGTGAAGTGTATTCTGACTATTCCCCCGCAATTGCCTGGGAAAACTATGGATATACGTCATATGATTTGTCAATGGGAGCCGCTCCGGCAAATTTATATAAAGATATGATAAAAAAGGCTTGGAGAGACAGAATCCGAAATTGATTGTAATTTCACTGAATGGATATCTGCATGGAAGCATTGACTTTGAAAATCCGGTGCAGCTTCATCGTTGGATAGATAATGTTCCATATATTTATGGACGTAAGGATTCAGTTGATTCTCTTCTTAAAGGGCAAGGGAAAGGTCAGTTTTATTTTAATATGGCGTTTTCTCATGTTAATTGGAAACAGCCAATTAGTCTGGCTAAAAAATACACTGGAAAAAAGCGTTATGACCCTTAATAAACAAAGCTATTTAAAGGGATTTTGTACGGTGTCCGGAAGTGATAAAGGTACTCAGATGGGAGAATTGCAGAATATTGACTTTGATAATGGCTGTGAAGATGCACTGAGAGAACTTTTGGTTTATCTTCAGGCTCAAAATATAGAAAAGGTATTGTTTGTCAGATTTCCACATCAGCGTAAGTTTGAAAATCCTGAAGCTATAGATAAAATTGGTTCTATTATATCCGAATATGGATATGATATTTTGAATTTAAACGATAAATCGAAGGAATTGGGTATAGATGTACCGGCAGACTATAGTGATGCAGAGCATTTAAATATTAATGGAATGGAAAAAATGACAGAGTATCTTGGAAAGTATATTATTAATAAGTATGATGTCAGCTCTGAGAAAAGTACCGGGGATATTGTAAAATGGAATAAATGTGTGAAAAAAAACAAAAGAAATGATAAACTCTGTTCGTGAGGATATGAAAAGTGGAACATGCAGGTTATATTATGAGGCGTCCATTTATTGGGAACCTAAGATACAAAAATAGGCATTGACTTATTTCATTCATAACGCTATTATAGTAAAATCGCAGATTAACGAAGATTTTATAAGATGAAACGGATATGACATGAAAAGAGAAAAGAAGATTTAAAGGAACTGGTTCTCTATACGGTATTTGGTAATATGACATTTATAATCAGCATAGCGTCATATGCAGTGTTTAATGTTGCACTTGGAATAAATGAATTAATAGCGAATGCCCTTGCTTGGGTATTTGCGGTGCTTTTTTCGTATATTACCAACAAAAGATGGGTATTTCGCGTATCAACACCTACAAAAAAACAGCAGCACTTGTGCAGATGTTTGCGTTTTTCAGTGGCAGATTTTTACCCTGATTATTGAGGAAACTATTATTTTTGTTTTTATAACGATGCTTTCGTACCCAAGCATGTGGGTGAAGCTGGCTGCCCAGGTGGTGGTAGTGGTGCTCAATTACATAATTAGCAAGCTCTTTGTGTTTAAAAATCAATAAGTAAGAAAATATTAAGGAACAAAAACTTTTCAAATGCACGTTAATGTGGTAAAATCGGTATGGTTAACATTAATAGGCTTATTTACTAGCTGATACAGGAGGTTAATATAAATGGATTTTAGAGCTGAGTACGAGAAATGGTGCACAGACCCATATTTTGATGAGGCTACAAAGGCTGAGCTTAAGGCTATCGCAGGTGATGATAAGGAGATAGAGGACAGATTCTATCGCACACTTGAGTTAGGTACAGCAGGTCTTCGTGGTGTCATAGGAGCCGGCACCAACAGGATGAATATATACACAGTCCGTCAGGCTACACAGGGACTGGCGAATTACATACTTTCACAGGGAGAGGACGCAGTAAAGAGAGGTGTTACAATCGCACATGACTCACGTAATATGCATGATGAGGTCACAGATGCCACAGCACTCTGTCTTGCAGCTAACGGAATCAAGACATATGTATTCCCACAGCTCGCACCTGTTCCGGAGCTGTCATACGCAGTAAGGACACTCGGTACAATAGCCGGTGTTGTTATCACAGCAAGCCACAATCCTCGTGAGTACAATGGATACAAGGTATACTGGGAGGATGGTGCACAGGTTACTCCACCTCATGATACAAGCATCATGGCTGAGGTGGCAAAGGTTACATCATTTGATCAGGTAAAGACTATGGACAAAGCTGCTGCTATTGAGGCAGGCCTTTACAATGTCATCTCTGACGAGGTTGAGGAGGGATATTTCGGAGAGCTTCGTAAGCTTTCTATCCATCCTGAGATCATCAAGGCTATGGCAAAGGATATCAAGATTGTTTACACACCACTCCACGGCACAGGACTTCGCCCTGTACAGAGAGTGCTTAAGGATATGGGCTTTGAGAATGTATACATTGAGCCAAGCCAGGCAGTACCTGATGGCAATTTCCCTACATGTCCTTATCCAAATCCTGAGAATCCTGATGCATGGAAGCTCGCGCTTGAGCTGGCAAAGGAAAAGGATGCTGATATCGTTTTAGCAACTGATCCTGATGCCGACAGACTCGGTGTATATTGCAAGGATACAAAGACAGGAGAGTATGTGACATTTACAGGAAATATGTCAGCTATGCTTATCGGTGAGTACATTTTAAGCCAGAAGAGTGCCAATGGTACTTTGCCTGAGAAGCCTGCATTTGTTGAGTCAATTGTTTCAACAGATATGGGTAAGGCAATTGCGGCAGCATATGGTGTAAAGCATATCGAGGTGCTCACAGGCTTTAAGTATATCGGTGAGCAGATGCTCAAATTCGAAAAGACCGGCTGCAACAACTATGTATTCGGTATGGAGGAGAGCTACGGATGCCTGCCTGGCACATATGCAAGGGATAAGGATGCTCCTGCAGCAGTTTGTATGCTGTGTGAGGTGGCTGCCTTCTACAAGTCACAGGGTAAGACACTTTGGGATGGCATGATTGACATGTACGAGAAGTATGGTTACTACAGAGAGGGCATATCTACACTGACCTTAAAGGGTATTGATGGTGCCGCACAGATAAATGAGATTATGACAAAGGCACGTGCCGCTGAGCCAAAGAAGTTTGGCGATTATCAGGTGCTTGCTATCCGTGATTACAAGAATGACACAAGAAAAGATATGACAACAGGAAAGGTTGAGCCGACAGGTCTTCCTTCTTCCAATGTACTTTACTACGAACTTAACGATAACGCTTGGTGCTGTGTACGCCCTTCTGGTACAGAGCCTAAGATTAAATTCTATTTCGGAGTTAAAGGAGTGTCTCTTGAAGATTCACAGGCTAAGCTTGATGCTTTGTCAGCTGAGGTTCTCGGACAGTTTGAATAAGGACTATGATGAAAATATACATTTGCCCGGATTGTGGCTGGATACGGATGGTTTCAAGAAGGAAAGAGGTTGAATGCTTCAAGTGTGGCAGGCCGCAGATGCGACTGACGAATCTGGAGTTTGGAAAGTATACCAATATGTCAGAGAAGGCGCGTCAGGACTACGCAGACGCGTGGCTTTACATTCATAGAAAAAAGGAAAAATAACATGGCAAAGAAAGAGAAAGAAAAAAGAGGTCGTAAAAAATAGTATTATTTGTATTTGAAATATTAGTTTTAATTATAGTATTGGCTGTTTTAGGATTATATAATAGTACAATAGGTAAAATTGATTTCAAGAATGATCTCAGCCAGCGAAGCCGGCATTAATGACGATATTGATGAAGAAAGCGTGCAGACTATGCATGGTTACTTAAATGTTGCTTTATTCGGACTCGATAATCGTTCGAGTGGTAAATATGAAAGTGGTAATTCAGACTGTATAATGATTGCCAGCTTAAACTATGATACAAATGAAGTAAAGCTTGCTTCTTTATACAGAGATACCTATTTGTCTGTTGGAAAGGGCAAGTATTATAAGGCTAATAATGCTTTTAAAATTGGTGGAGCAGAGAATGCTGTCAGAATGATAAATTCCAATCTGGATATGAATATTACTAAGTATGTCTGTGTTGATTGGAAGGCGCTTGTGGATGTTATTGATGCATTAGGCGGTTTGGATCTAGATCTTACTAAGGAAGAAGTTCATTGGGTTAACGGATATATAACTGAAACGGCTAATTCAATAGGATATCCTTGTGATGCATTGAAGGGTGAAGGAAGAGTACATTTAAATGGTGTACAAGCAGTGTCATACTCCAGAATTCGATATACATCAGGAGATGATTTCTTAAGGGCGTCAAGACAAAGAATTGTATTGCAGGCGATACTCGAAAAGTGTAAGGGTGAAGATATAGCAACACTTACATCCATGTGTTCGTCAATGATGGACGATATCAGTACTAATTTTACGGTGAAAGAAATTTTGTCATTAGCGAAAAATGTTACCAAGTATCAGATTTCATCTACAACAGGATTTCCGTATAATGTTACTACTATGAAGTTGTCTAATATAGGAGATACTGTTATTCCGATTGATTTAGCTACAGATGTTGTACAGCTCCATAAGTATCTTTTTGAGGATGAGTCTTATATGGTATCAAATACTGTGCAGGCTATAAGTGATGCTGTACAGAAAAGACTGGAGTTGATTCAAAGACTGAAATATATGATACAACTAAGTATAATAATACTGCTGGTGCAACGGGAACTGAAGGGGCTAAACAAAAAAAATAAAGATGCTCAGGATGCACTAAAGAAGAGTCAGTCAGAATCTGAAAATGATTCGACAACAAAATCATCATCAGATGATCGGATGATTAAATAATTAAAGTTAGCTATTGGGAGATTATTTATTATGAAACCGGAAATCAAAGAAAAAATCACGGCAACAAACCAGAAATACTTAAAGAAATTCTTAACAGAGGAAGCTCCGGTTAAGCTTGAGAGCCAGCTTGAGCACATGGACTGGTCATACCTTGATATGATTCACAATAAGGAGCAGCAGAGAGGTACATTTTCACCGCTTGCTGCTATGGAGCTTTCAGAGATAGAGGCAAATAAGGACAAATACCTTGCAACAGGTTTTGATGCTGTCAAGAATGGCAAGGTTGGTGCAATTCTTCTTGCCGGTGGACAGGGTACACGTCTTGGTTTTGACAAGGCTAAGGGCATGTTCAATATCGGAAAGACAAAGGAACTCTACATCTTTGAGCAGCTTGTCGCAAACCTCATGAAGGTTACAAATCAGACCGGTACATGGGTGCCTCTATATGTTATGACAAGCGAGATAAATGATAGCATGACAAGAGAGTTCTTTGAAGAGCACGACTATTTTGGATACAACAAGGACTATGTGAAGTTTTTCGTGCAGGAGATGGTTCCGGCAGTTGATTTTGATGGAAATCTGCTCATGAAATCTGAGGATTCACTTGCTATGTCACCAAACGGAAACGGTGGATGGTTCAAGTCACTCATCAATGCCGGTCTTGACAAGGATTTGAAGGACAAGGGTGTTGAGTGGCTCAATGTATTTGCTGTTGACAATGTACTTCAGCAGATTGCAGATCCTGTATTTTAGGTGCTACAATCGAGTCCGGCTGTGTCAGCGGCTCTAAGGTGGTCAGAAAATGTGATCCATATGAAAGAGTTGGTGCTATGTGTCTTGAGAATGGCAAGCCTTCGATTGTTGAGTATTACGAGCTTACACCTGAGATGGCAGAGGCAAAGAACGAGAATGGTTCATTGCAGTATGGCTTTGGTGTTATCTTAAACTATTTATTCCGCGTGGACAAGCTCATGGCTATCGCAGAGAAGAGCCTTCCACTTCATGTGGTAGAGAAGAAGGTGCCTTACATTGATGAGCATGGTACAGAGCATAAGCCTGAGACTCCGAATGCATACAAGTTCGAGACACTCATCCTCGATATGGTATACATGATGGACAATAGCCTGCCATTTGAGGTAGACAGAGAGAAGGAGTTTGCACCTGTAAAGAATGCGACAGGTACAGATTCGGTTGAAACAGCGAGAGCTCTTCTTGAGAAGAACGGAATTGAAATTTAATATATGATTTATGGTAACTGTTCATTGGCAGGGATGTATTTATATTCTGCAATTTCTATTTATCGCAGACTTAGAGGTGCATCTGCCGATGAGCAGTTATTTTTATTTTTATAATCGCATAGTGGACTGCAATGGGGAACATAGGATATAAATAGTTAACTGATTTATGAAAAAATAAATAATCCCGTCACAAATTAAACACAGATTGACAGTATACTTCTAATTGTAAACGAAAGGAGAAATTATTATGGATAACAATTATAGAAATATGAATGATACAAATAATACTAATGGTACAAACAACAGAGATTATGCCAGCAACGTCAACAATGCTAATACAACAGGTAACGCATCTGATGCAGGTGTAAATTTCACAATGTCGGGTAATCCTTACAATCCGGATGAGTCACAGAGGGCTGCACAGACTAATAATGCATCAGCTGAAAGCTATTCACAGAGCTACAATCCATATTCGCAGGCTTCTGCAGCAGGACAGCCAAATGCAAATCAGTCATATGCAAACCAGCCTTATTCTAATCAGGCATATAATTCAGGCACAAATAATAATGCATATGGTGGCGCATCAGCCGGTTCGACAGACAACTCATATAGCCGGATGAATATGAATGGTCAGGCATACCAGCAGGCTGCAAAGCCTAAGAAGCAGAGAGCACCTAGAAAACCTGGTGCGTTTGGACCATTTGCAGCAAAGACAGTAGCGGCAGCTCTTATCTTCAGGCTCGTCGGAGGAGGCGTTTTCACAGGAGGTAAGCTGTTGTCGATATATTGGCACAGAGCAGAGCTATTTCAAATTCTTCTACTGCAGAAAGTGAGGAAAAGATGACGATTACCACTACAACATCCGGTGGGAGTCCTAAGCAGACATCCTCAGGATACGGACATGTCACAAGGATCTGACAGATGTATCATCTGTTGTCGATGAGGTTACCAACCAAGTTTATCCAGACAGTTGCTAATCACAAATACAGGAACTTTAAAGTCACCTACAACAGCTTTTTTCGGAAAGCAGTCAGGATGGAAAGTATCTGAGAATCAGGCATGCGGCTCAAGGGTGGCGATGTTTCATTGAGATGGAGTGAGGATGATGATTATCTCTACATTGCTACAAACAACCATGTTGTGGCAGATTCAGACAGGAGCTCACGTTAAAGAGTACGGAGATAAGGTTTGATGATGATTCAGTGGCAGACAGGCGAAAATCAGAAGGAACAGATCCGGATATCCACGATTCTAGCAGTGTACGTGGGAGATCTTGGAAAAGATACCTTACTCAAATATCAAGATTGCTACAATCGGAGATACCTGAAACAGAAATGTATGCGAGGTCATCGGTATAAACTCTGTAAAATGTGGGAAGGATATAGCCGAAGGCAAGGGTGTCCATCGTGAGATGGAATCTGAAGGAAGCTGGATGTGAGGAATATATTAACTCACGGGCAAATCTCTGGTCTGACGGACAGAAATCTCATATGAGGTCATGCATGTGGGTAAGAAAGCAACCCATGTTAAAGCCCAATAACTACACGGAATCATGCATGATAAATGAGGCAGATGGATGGAGAGGAAGAAACGTGTGGTACCTAGGGAGGTCTGTGCGGTATGCCTTGAAAGAGGTAACCATTGCATAAAGCAATGCTGAACGCATAGAAGTCAGCAGAGGTCATAGTAGCCGAGAGGTGAAGGACCGAATCAGTAGGAGTCTTGAGTATGACCGAGAAAGGAGGAATGACCGTCTATGGCAGAAAACATTGAAAACAATGGCTGTTCGCAAAGAGATAATGCGGAACATGAAGGGTATGTGAAAGCGTCCAGGTCATTCAATCGGATATGGAAAGAAAGAGACAGTGCACAGCCGAGACTTTTGGAAACGATACTGTATAAAGACAACTTTAACAGAGCGTATAAGAGAGTTAAGGCAAACAAGGGAGCGCCGGGAATTGATGGCATGACCATTGAAGAGGCTCTTCCATATCTAAAGGAACATCAACAAGAGATAACTGACCGCATTTATCGTGGAAAGTATACTCCGTCTCCAGTAAGACGAGTTGAAATTCCCAAACCAGATGGTGGTGTGCGAAAGCTTGGCATACCAACAGTGATAGACCGTACACTTCAACAGGCAATAACCCAACAGTTAGTGCCAATCTATGAACCGCTGTTTGCAGATGGTAGCTATGGCTATCGTCCGAACAGAAGTGCAAAAGATGCAATACTTAAGGTTAAGGAGTATGCAGAACAAGGCTATACATTCGCTGTAGTCCTTGACTTGTCAAAGTACTTCGATACTCTTAATCACGAAATTCTCATCAATCTTCTCCGAAAGAATGTAAAAGATGAACGTGTAGTACAGTTGATAAAGCGCTATTTGAAGAGCGGTGTAATGGAAAACGGAGTGGTCATTGACACAGAGGAAGGCTCACCACAAGGTGGAAACCTATCACCATTGCTGGCAAACATCTACCTCAATGAGTTCGACCAGGAATACCTGAAAAGAGGTGTTCCATGCATAAGATATGCAGATGACATCGTGCTTCTTGCAAAGAGCAAGCGAGCATCAGAGAGACTCTTGGAAAGCAGTACAAAATATCTTGAGGAGAGGCTGAAACTTACAGTCAACCGAGAAAAGAGCCGTACAGTCAGCGTGTTTGCAATCCGAAATTTTAAATTCCTTGGCTTTGCATTGGGAAGGAACGGAAAAGGCATTTATGTCCGAGTTCATCCGAAGTCATGGAAGAAGTTCAAGTCTAGACTGAAAGAGTTATCTTCCCGTAAACGATGGCAGTCAATCAAGCTAAGCCTTGAGAAAATCAAGGTGTATGCGAGAGGATGGCTTAACTACTACGGAATTGCAAGCATCAAGAACAACATAGATGATATCAATGGATGGCTCTATCACAGAATACGTATGTGTATATGGAAACAGTGGAAGAAACCGAGAACGAAATATAAGAATCTAGTCAAGCTGGGAATTCCAGAACACTATGCGGCAACAATAGCAAACAGTCGCAGAAAGCATTGGTATATCAGTAATAACAAAGCTGTGATTTGGGCGCTGAATAAAGAAAGACTGATAAACAGTGGCTTTTACGATTTAGCCACAGCCTATCAGTCTGTGCACGTTAACTATTGAAACCGCCGTGTACCGAACGGTACGTACGGTGCTGTGGCTGTTATCGAGAAGGATCTTGCAGCAGGAAAGCTTGCAGATACTCTTTGATGCTGACAGACTTGTTATACTTACAAGCGTTGACAAGGTCTGCCTGAACTATGGCAAGGAGGATGAGAAGCCGCTTGATACCATGACTGTCGATGAGGCAAAGAAGTACCTTGCAGCAGGCGAATTTGATGAGGGTACCATGGCTCCAAAGATTGAGGCGGCTATCGACTTTATCGGTGACTCTGCCATCCGTTCAGTGCTTATCACAAAGCTCAATAAAGAGGGCAAGACAGTTTCAGGTGGTATGGGCACTTTAATTACAAAGTAGAGCTTAATTGTTATAATTCACATATATCCCACACGTCTATATGCATTTTGCAGAGCAGATGTGTGGGTAGTTTTATAAAAACATCGTGCGGTTTTGCGAATGTGCGTGGGTGGTTCTGAAGAGTTGAAAACAAGGTAACTATTCAAAAACCCCCGAGAACAAGAAAAGTAAGATAGAAGGTAACACAAAATGAGTGAGAAAAGGCTTCAAAAAAAGAGATGAAATCTCAGAAGAGTACAAATGGAAGCTTGAGGATATGTATGAGACAGATGAGCTGTGGGAGGCTGAGTGCGAAAAAGCGTCACAGCTTGCAGAAAAGCTCTCGGGCTTTAAGGGACATCTGGCAGACAGTGCAGCAACGCTGCTTGATTTTTTTTAAGAAGCAGGATGAGCTGTCTTATTATTTGGAGCGTATAGTGGTCTATGCGAATGAACGCTCGCATCAGGACACTGCAGTGTCGAAATATCAGGCATATGTGTCAAAGGCTGAGACACTGACTGTTCAGGCATCAGGTGCGCTGGCATTTGCGAGTCCGGAGATTTTGCAGATAGATGATAAAAGGCTTGAGAGCTTTTTCAGTGAGAGCAATGAGCTTATGCACTATAAGCGTGCGATTGATGAGATAATGCGTCAGAAAGCGCATACTTTATCGGCTGCAGAGGAGAATATCCTGGCGCAGTGCGGTGAGATGGCTGCAGCACCGGAGAATATATTCAGCATGTTCAACAACGCGGATATCAAATTCCCGTATATCACTGATGTTGAGGGAAATAAAATCCGTATCACGCACGGCAATTTCATAGATTTTTTAAGCAGCAAGGACAGAAGCCTGCGCAAGCAGGTGTTCCGCGGAGTGTATGATTCGTACAAGAAGTGGAGCAATACTGTTTCCATGATGTACATCAGCAAGCTGAAAAATGACACTTTTTATGCAAGGGTAAGAAAATATGACAGCGCAAGAGCCATGTATTTATCCGATGGCGATATTCCTGAGAGCGTATATGACAATCTGATTGAGACGGTTCATGCACATCTGCCGGCTCTGCACAGGTACATGGCGCTTAGGAAGAAGCTTTTAGGTGTGGAGCATCTGCATATGTATGATTTATTTGCACCGATTGTGGACAATGTACAGACCACATACACCTATGATGAGGCGAAAAAGCTTGTGGCAAAGGCACTTGAGCCTATGGGTGATGAGTATGTCAGCACACTTAAGGCTGGCATGGAGAGTGGCTGGATAGATGTATATGAGAATGAGAACAAGAGAAGCGGTGCGTATTCATGGGGCGCTTACGGCACTCATCCGTATGTGCTTTTGAACTATGCCGACAATCTGGACAGTGTGTTTACGCTGGCTCATGAGATGGGACATGCGATGCATACATACTATTCAAATGAGCATCAGAGCATCACCTACGCGGGATACCTGATTTTTTGTGGCAGAGGTTGCATCCACCTGCAATGAGTCGCTTCTAATGCACTATATGCTTGAGCATTGTGAGGATGAGAATGAGAGAAAATATCTCATGACACATTTTCTGGACGGCTTCAGGACGACACTTTTCAGGCAGGCGCAGTTTGCTGAGTTTGAGCATATAGCTCACCGGAAAATGCAAAAGGGCGAGCCGGTTACCAAGGATGTGCTAAATGAGCTATGGCATGAGCTGAATGTGCAGTACTATGGACCGGATATGCGCGTGGATGATGACATATCATATGAGTGGATGCGCATACCGCATTTTTACACACCGTACTATGTATATCAGTACTCGACGGGCTATTCGGCAGCAGTTGCTTTTTTCAAAAAAGATACTTGAGGAGGGAAAGCCTGCTGTGGATAAGTATATAGGAAATTTCCTGTGCGGTGGATGCTCGAAGAATCCAATTGAGCTGCTAAAGAGTGCCGGTGTTGATATGAGCACACCAAAGCCTGTGGATGATGCACTCAATGTATTTGAGGATTATCTGAAGCAGTTCGAGGCAGCAACTAAGTAAGGAGAAACATTTTTATGGAAAGAATTAAAAGCTTTACAATTAATCATAATATTCTTAAACCTGGATTTTATATTTCAAGAAAAGACGGAGAAATCGTTACATATGACCTTCGTACAAGAAAACCTAATGCAGGAGATTATATGTCCAATTCAGCTATGCACTCAGTGGAGCATATGTTTGCAACATGTGTGAGAAACTCTGAGATTGCAGATGATGTGGTATATTTTGGACCGATGGGCTGTCAGACAGGCTTCTATCTCGTTGTGAGGGATGTCGAGCCGGGGGAAGGTTTTTGAAATCACCAAAAGAGGTCTTAAAACAGATACTTGAGTATGATGGACCGGTATTTGGTGCATCAGCCATAGAGTGCGGACATTACGAGAATCTGTCACTTGACGAGGCCAAAGAAGGAGTGCCGTGCATATCTTAATGTGCTTGAGAGCCAGACAAATATGGAGTTTACTTATCCACAGTAAACGAGGACTAAAAATATAATAGCAAGATAGCAGGAATGGAGAAATAAAATGACAATAGGTGTAATTGGTGCAATGCAGATGGAGGTCGATGACTTAAAGGCTCAGATGACAGACACACAGACAGAGGTTTACAGCGGAGTGGAGTTTGTTGAGGGTAAAATCGGTGATCAGTATGTAGTTGCGGCAAAATGCGGAATAGGAAAGGTATTTGCGGCAATATGTGCAGAGGCCATGATTTTGAAATATGATGTAGATATGATTGTCAATATCGGAGTGGCAGGAACTTTGACAAAGGACTTAAATGTGCTTGACGTGGCAGTAGCCACAAACGTGCTGCAGCACGATATGGATACATCGCCAATTGGAGATCCGAAGGGACTTCTCTCAGGCATCAATATGATTCTGCTTCCGGCAGATACAAAAATGGTGGAGCTTATGTGCTCATGCTTAGCTGATAGGAATATCAACTACAAAAAAGGGCAATATCGCAACAGGAGATCAGTTTATTGCCACAAAGGAGCAGAAGGATTATATTTCAAATACCTTTGATGCAATCGCAGCAGAGATGGAGGGAGGCAGCATCGGTCATGTGTGCTATGTGAACAAGGTGCCATTTGCCATTCTTCGCTCAATATCAGACGGCGATGGCGGTGAGACGGATTACCAGACCTTTGCGGAGAAGGCTGCGCATCAGTCGATTGAGGTAGTGCTTGAGTTCATCGGAAGAGCAGAAGAACTGAAATAGAGTTATTTTATTATTCATAATTTGTGATAATAAAGAATAGTATATAGCATGAGTGAATACAGAGCATACATGCAAAATACAAAACTACATAATGGGACAAAACGAAAGAAACGCCGACACAGATTCCTTTTTGGAGTGCTGCTGTCGGCGCTTCTTATTACAGGCGCTTTATATGGCAGAGAGTATGACATATCGCAGCTGAAAAATATAGAGGTGATGGAGACACTTAGCAGTGCTGTGAGTCAGTTCGGGGACAGAAAGCTGCCTGTATATTCGGTTCAGACAACAGAAAAAAAGATAGCCCTTTCATTTGACTGTGCCTGGGGAGCAGAGGATTTTGACAGTATGATGGAGACACTTGACAAGCACAACGTAAAGGCTACATTTTTTATGACAGGAGGGTTTGTGAGTGATAATCCTGAATGTGTAAAGACGCTGGTTGAAAAAGGGCATGAGCCCGGAAATCACAGTGAGCACCACTATGATATGGCAACAATCACTGCAGGCGAGATGAAGACGGAGATAATGGATGTGCACAAAAGGTCAAGGAGCTGACCGGAAAGGATATGAAGGTATTCAGACCGCCATACGGCTCGTACAACAATGAACTGATTGACACAGTGTATGGCTGTGACTATTATCCAATCCAGTGGGATGTGGATTCACTCGACTGGAAAAACTATGGTATGCAAAACATTATAGATACAGTGTGCAATCACAAAAGCCTGGATTGTGGCTCGATAATACTCTGCCATCTAGGCGCAAAATACACCTCGCAGGCACTCGATGAGATGCTCACGAAGCTGCAGGACATGGGTTATGAGATAGTTCCGGTATCAAAGCTGATCATGACAGAAGGCTATCATATGGATGCAAACGGTATGCAGATCAAGGACTGAGCAATTTCATAAATCAATATTTAAGTCAATATTTAGTCAATATTTTAGCCCTGTACGATATTGTTTTTACAGACAAGTGTGTTAAACTAAAACTATATTTTAAAGAAGCTGTGAGACAGCTATGGGGGTAAATTATATGACAGATACAGGTTTTTTAGTAGCATTCTTTATAGTTATTTTTTAGTTATCATCTTTGCGCTGGTCGCTGTAATCGGAGCCGTTACAAGTGCTGTTGCAGGTATCAATGATGATGAGGATGAGACAGAGGAAGAGGGCATCTGAAGCTAAAATCAATAAAAGATATTAAAAGACATTTAAAGACATCGAATTATATTGATCGTATAATTGGGTGTCTTTTTATTGTCAAAATCTCTTAAAAAGTATAAACCAATTGAGTTGCAATCCGCAACATTGTATAATAAAAAAGTATAACAGCGAATTAAATTTATTGTGAAAATCGCAGTAATCACATTGTCTATTAAACTAATGCAGGACATTATCAAAGGAAAAGAAAAAGGAGGGGTCAGATGATATCAAATATAGTGTAAAAAAGCCTTTTACTGTACTTGTAGGAGTACTGCTGGTAATAGTACTCGGTGTTGTATCGCTTGGCAGGATGACGACAGATCTGCTGCCGGATATGAGCTTTCAGTATGCACTTATCGTGACAACAGATATGGGAGCAAGTCCACAGGAGGTGGAGAGCGATGTCACCGCGCCGCTTGAAGCAGCTATGGCAACTACGTCCAATATCAAAAACGTAAGCTCAATGTCATATAACAGCTATTCTCTAGTGACATGCGAGTATGAGCAGAATGCCAACATGGATTCTGTAGTGATAGAGATGCAGCAGAAAATAGATCAGGTCAAGGCTGGCTGGAAGGATGGAGTGGGTACTCCGACCATTATGAAGATAAATCCGGACATGCTTCCAATCATGATGACTGCTGGGGATATGGATGGGAAAAGCAAGTCGGAAATCACAGACTTTGTGGAAAACACACTTAAAGCCTGCAATTGAGAGTACAGAAGGAGTCGCATCAGTGACTGCAACAGGTGAGCTCACCGAGCAGATACAGGTCACGATGAATCAGGCCAAGATAGATGCGCTCAATGAGAAAATAAATAATGCCGTTTCAAAGAAATTTGACGATGCAAAAAGTCAGATGGATGATGCAAGCGCAAAGATAGAGAGCGGACAAAACGCAATCACATCGGCATCGGATCAGATGAGCGCGGGAGTGGATACGCTAAAGGAGCAAAAGGCAAAGCTTGCAGAGCAGAAGACTCAGCTAGAGAGTACACTTTCAAGCTTAAATGAGCAGAAGAGCCAGCTTGAAACAATTCAGTCAGCTCTTTCAGACTTCATGAATAGTGATACATATACAAAGACAATTCCGTCACTCAAAGAGGGCGCAAATGCACCGGGTGAAGCGGGCACAGCACTCAAAGCGCAACTTGAGCAGGTTAATAAGCAGATTGCAACACAGTTTTCAGGTCTCTCGACGCTTGGAATCAAGGTAAACACAGCAGATGATCTGCCTGCGGCAGCGTCAGCGATAGCACAGACTCTCATTCAGGTGAATACAGGTATAGAGCAGTGCCAAAGCGGGCTTGACCAGATAGCACAAGGAGAGACAGCACTTTTAGATGCCTATGATAATCTAAACAGTCAGGCAGCTATAAGCTCGATAAGCATAGGACAGCAGTCAGCACAGCTTGCAACAGCAGCGGCATCTCTTGACAGTTCAAAGAAGGAGCTTGAAAAGAGTAAGGATGATGCACTTGACAAGTCAAACTTAAATGCAGTTTTAACAATTGACTCGCTCTCTCAGCTGCTCGTCGCTCAGAATTTTGATATGCCTGCAGGCTATGTAAATGATTCAAATGGCACGCAGTACATAGTACAGGTGGGAGATGAGATAAAATCAATTGATGATTTAACAAATCTAGTGCTTATGGATATGAAGCTTGATGGAATAGCTCCTATTCATGTCGGTGATGTGGCAGATGTTGAGATGACTGACAATTCGGATGAGACATATGCGATAGTCAACGGTAATCCCGGAATAATGCTCTCCATGGAGAAGCAGACCGGCTACTCTACAGGAGACGTCACAGACCGTCTTTTAGATAAGCTTGATTCGCTGGAAAAGGAAAATGACGGATTACACACCACAGTGCTCATGAATCAGGGCGTATACATCGACATGGTAGTAAAGAGTGTTATGGAAAATATGATAGTGGGAGCAATACTTGCCATTTTCGTATTGCTTTTGTTCTTAAAGGATATAAAGCCGACACTTGTTATCGCAGCATCTATACCACTATCGGTTATTGTGGCAGTGGTGCTTATGTATTTTACGGATATCACCTTAAATATCATTTCAATGTCGGGACTTGTGCTTGGAATAGGAATGCTGGTGGATAATTCAATTGTAGTAATAGAGAATATCTACAGATTAAGGGAGAAGGATATTCGGTAAAGAAGGCGGCTGTTGAGGGTGCAAATCAGGTGGCAGGAGCCATTTTTTGCCTCTACACTTACCACGGTAAGTGTGTACGCGCCAATCATTTTTACTGATGGAATCACGAGACAGCTCTTTGTAGATTTGGCACTTACGGTAGCGTTTACTCTTATGGCATCTCTTGTAGTGGCACTCACATTTGTACCGGCAATTGCTTCAGGCATGCTCAAAAAGACGAAGGATATAAAGCATCCATGGTTTGAACGTTTTAAGAACTGGTATGGAAATGTGCTCGGCACATGTCTTAGATTTAAGCCGGTGGTATTTATTGCGGCAGTAGTGCTTTTAGTCGGCAGTGGCGCACTTTGCATGTCAAGGGGAATGACATTTATGGATATGGACATGGAGTCAAATCAGATTTCACTTACCATAGAGGCAAAGGATGACGAAAAGCTTGACTTCAAGCAGCTTACAGAGCTGTCTGATAAGGTCATGGACAAAATATCTGATATAAAGGGCATAGACACAATAGGAGCTACAGCAGGCGGCAGCTCGACCATGAACCTGATGAGCTCAGGAAGCGACAGCGTGAGCATGTATATATTGCTTGATGAGAAGTCGGATGTTTCATCGGATAAGGTAATAGATGAAATTGAAAAACTCACAAAGAATCTGGACTGTAAGGTAACAGCATCTTCGCAGGCTATGGACTCATCAGAGTTTTTCGGAAGTGGTCTCTCTGTCAGGATTAAGGGTAATGATATAGACAAGCTGCAGAAGCTTGCAGGTGATGTGGCAGATATCCTTAAGGACACAAATGGAGTGACAGATATAGATGACGGTCTTGGAGATACAATCAATGAGCTTAAGATAACTGTGGATAAGGAAAAAGCAGCAAAGTATGGCTATACGGTGGCTCAGGTATACCAGCTCGTATCCGGTGAGATATCATCTCAAAAGAGCGCAACAACCATTACGACCGACATAAAGGACTATGAGGTATACTTACAATCTGCAGAGCAGTCTGATGTGACTGTGGACGACATCAAAAACCTTACATTTACCTATAAGGATAATGATGGCAGTGAAAAGGAGATTCCGCTCAGTGATATCTGCACTATTTCGCAGGAACAGACACTGAGTACCATTCATCGAGATGCTCAGACAAGATATATTACAGTATCAGGTGCGGTTGATGAAAACCATAATGTAACATTACTAAGCGATAAAATTAAATCAAAAATTAATAAACTTAGTATTCCTGATGGCTATTCAATAGATATGGAGGGCGAGGATGAGACAATAAATGAGTCAATGAGTCAGCTTGGACTTATGCTTGTGCTTGCAGTGATATTTATCTATCTTATCATGGTGGCGCAGTTCCAGTCATTGCTTTCACCGTTTATTATCATGTTCTGTATACCTCTTGCGTTTACAGGAGGCTTTATAGCTCTTTTCATCACGGGAAATGAGCTCGGAATCATATCAATGCTTGGCTTTATCATGCTGGCAGGTCTCATTGTAAATAATGGAATCGTGCTCATTGATTACATCAATCAGGCCAGGAGAGAGGGCATGAGCAAGCATGAGGCAATCATAGACGCAGGTACCGTACAAGGCTTCGTCCAATACTGATGACAGCGATGACCACCATACTTGCAATGTTTACATCAGCGATAGGTATCGGAGATGGCTCAGATATGATAAAGCCGATGGCAATCGCAATAATAGGAGGTCTCGTATACGGAACCATCCTTACGCTTATAGTAATTCCATGTATCTATGATGCGTTCAACAGAGAGAAGAGCATGGTAGAGGAAGAGCTGTAGCAGGATAGAAGGAAAAAAGCTGGAAATATAGAGAGTTGGAGGATTTTTACATGGCAAAGTATATTATGGCATTAGATGTGGGCACGACAAGCAACAGATGTATACTTTTCAATGAGAAGGGCGAGATGTGCAGTGTGGCACAGAAGGAATTTACGCAGTTTTTTCCAAAGCCGGGCTGGGTGGAGCATGATGCAGAGGAAATCTGGGCACACAGCTTGAGGTGGCAAAGGAGGCTATGGCCAATATTCAGGCTACGGCAGCCGACATATGTGCGATAGGCATTACTAACCAGAGAGAGACCACAATTGTATGGGACAAAAATACGGGAGAGCCGGTTTATCACGCGATAGTATGGCAGTGCAGACGCACGGCAGAGTATGCGGATTCACTGAAGGAAAAGGGGCTTACCGAGACATTCAGAGAAAAGACAGGGCTTGTGATAGATGCTTATTTTTCGGCAACTAAGCTCAAGTGGCTTCTTGACAATGTGCCGGGAGCGAGGAGAGAGCCGAAAGAGGCGAGCTTTTGTTTGGAACAATCGAGACATGGCTTATATGGAAGCTCACTCAGGGACAGGTGCATGTTACGGATTATTCCAATGCTTCAAGAACCATGATGTTTAATATCAATACCTTAAAGTGGGATGATGAGATACTTAAGGAGCTTGATATACCAAAGAGCATGCTTCCAAAGCCGATGCCGTCAAGCTGTGTATATGGTGAGGTGAATCCTGTGTTTTTCGGGGGCCCGATTCCTATCGCGGGAGCGGCAGGAGACCAGCAGGCTGCACTTTTTGGCCAGACCTGCTTTAGGGCAGGAGAAGCCAAAAATACATACGGTACAGGCTGTTTTCTGCTGATGAACACAGGTGAGATGCCGGTATCCTCAAAGAACGGACTTGTTACCACTATAGCCTGGGGCATAGACGGCAAGGTGGTATATGCGCTGGAGGGATCAATATTTGTGGCAGGAGCCTCTATCCAGTGGCTACGCGATGAGATGAAATTTATCGATTCTTCAACAGATTCAGAATACATGGCGAGAAAGGTAAAAGACACAAACGGCTGCTATGTGGTGCCGGCATTTACAGGGCTTGGAGCACCGTACTGGGATCAGTATGCCAGAGGAACCATTGTGGGGCTTACGAGAGGTGTAAACAAGTATCATGTCATAAGGGCAACTCTGGAATCAATGGCATTTCAGGTAAATGATGTGCTTGAGGCAATGAAGGCGGATTCGGGAATCAATCTCACATCTCTTAAGGTGGACGGCGGCGCCAGTGCCAATAATCTGCTCATGCAGATGCAGGCTGATATCAGCAATGCACCGGTCAACAGGCCTGTGTGCGTGGAGACAACAGCCATGGGCGCAGCGTACCTCGCAGGGCTTGCGGTGGGATACTGGGGAAAGCATGGATGATATAAAGAGCAACCGGTCTATTGACCGTGTGTTTGAGCCGGAGATAGCGGCTGATTTGAGAGAAAAGAAGCTTAAAATGTGGAAAAAGGCCGTTGCATGCGCATTTAACTGGGCGAAGGATGAATAATAGCTGATGCTTGCATTGTTTTAAATGAGCTTAGTGATACAGCAAGTAAATAATGTATGGAAATTTGGTAGGAGAAAATAGCATGTATGATGTAGTAATTATAGGAGCGGGAGTATCGGGAAGCGCCTGTGCCAGAGAGCTTTCGAAATATAACCTGTCCATTTGTGTGGTGGAAAAGGAGGAGGACGTGTGCTGTGGCACTTCAAAGGCAAACAGTGCTATTGTCCATTCCGGAATTGATTGTAAGACCGGTACACTTATGGCACAGATGAATCTCCGTGGAAATGAGATGATGGATGAGCTTTCGAAGAAGCTTGATTTTGAGTTTAGAAGAAACGGCTCGCTGATAGTGTGCTTTAGTGATGACGATATGCCAAGGCTTAAGGAGCTTTATAATCAGGGGATTGCAAACGGGGTGCCGGGACTTGAAATTCTTGATGCAGGCGAAGCGCATGAGATGGAGCCGAATCTGTCTGATGAAGTTGTGGCAGCTATTTACTGCCCGACAGGAGGCATTGTATGTCCGTTTGGCATGAATATCGCATTTGCTGAGAATGCGGCAGCAAACGGTGTGGAGTTCTTATTTAACACAGAGGTGAAGGCGATACAAAAGGAGCAGACAGGCTATATTCTCATTACTCAAAAAGGCGAAATTCATGCACGCTGCGTTGTGAATGCAGCCGGTGTATATGCTGACGTGTTCCACAACATGGTAAGTGAAAACAAAATACATATTACACCAAGGCGCGGAGAGTACGAGCTTTTAGACAGGGCTGCGGGAGGTATCGTTGACAAGACTATTTTCCAGCTTCCGGGCAAATACGGCAAAGGTGTGCTCGTAACTCCGACAGTACACGGAAATATCCTAATCGGACCTACAGCAGATGACCATGAGGACAAGGATGGTACAAATACAACGAGAGCAGGCTTAGAGTATGTTGTGAAATCCGGCACACGTTTGGTGCCGTCACTTCCTATGCGTCAGGTCATAACCTCGTTTGCAGGAAACCGTGCACATGAGGACGGACATGAGTTTATCATCGAGGAGCTTTCTGACGCACCGTATTTTATTGACTGCGCAGGTATAGAGTCACCGGGCTTATCAAGTGCACCGGCTATCGGCGAGAGAGTGGCAGCAATAGTTGAGGGGCTTTTTAATCCTTCTAAAAATGCGGATTTCATCGAGACAAGAAAAGGTATTTTAAATCCAAAGAAGCTTTCAGAGGATGAGTATAAAAAGCTGATAAAAGAAAAGCCTGAGTATGGCAATATAATCTGCCGCTGTGAGATGATTACGGAGGGCGAGATAATGGATGCGGTAAACAGACCACTTGGCGCAAAGTCACTTGATGGTGTGAAGAGACGCACCAGAGCCGGAATGGGCAGATGTCAGGCAGGCTTCTGTTCTCCGAGAACTATGGAGATTATCGCCAGAGAGAGAGGCATTTCACAGCTTGACATCACTAAAAGCGGTGGAAAGTCAAAGATAGTTGTTGGAATGAGCAGGAATCGTGGATAGTCTGTCTTATTTCCAAGAGACAGGTGACGATAGCTTGATATTGGATTAATATCAGCTTAACATAGGGGGACAATATGGAATTTTACGATATTGTGATAGTAGGAGGAGGCCCGGCAGGTCTTGCGGCAGCAGCTTCCGCTAAGAAAAATGGAATAGATAAAATACTTATACTGGAAAGAGACGGTGAGCTTGGCGGTATCTTAAATCAGTGTATACACAACGGCTTTGGCCTGCATACCTTTAAGGAGGAGCTCACAGGCCCTGAATATGCCGGCAGATTTATCAAGGAGGTCAAAGAGCTTGGCATAGAGTACAGGCTCAATACGATGGTCATGGACATCTCAACCGGTGACGAGTTCGAAAACAGAGCGGATGACAGGCATGATGTAAAGATAAAAGATGAGGCAAACGATAAAATAGTTACAGCTATGAACTGCACAGACGGACTTTTCCATATCGCTGCAAAGACCGTAATACTTGCGATGGGCTGCAGGGAGAGAGCAAGGGGTGCTCTTAACATACCTGGCTACAGACCGGCAGGAATTTTCTCGGCGGGCACAGCTCAGAGACTGGTGAATATAGAGGGCTACATGCCGGGACGAAAGGTAGTAATACTCGGCTCAGGAGATATCGGTCTTATCATGGCCAGGAGAATGACCTTGGAGGGGGCAAAGGTGCAGGTGGTTGCAGAGCTCATGCCGTATTCGGGAGGCTTGAAGCGTAATATCGTGCAGTGCCTTGATGATTTTGTAATTCCGCTTAAGCTCAGCCACACAGTGGTTGATATAAAGGGCAGGGAGCGTGTGGAGGGCATCACTCTTGCACAGGTTGACGAGCACAATAAGCCGATTGAGGAACGGAGGAGTTTTACGAGTGCGACACGCTTTTACTCTCATGCGGACTCATTCCGGAAAATGAGATTTCAAAAACAGCCGGTGTAGAGCTCAATCCGGTAACAAGCGGACCGGTCGTAAACGAAAGCCTTGAGACAAATGTGCCCGGTGTATTTGCCTGCGGAAATGTGCTTCATGTGCATGACCTCGTGGATTATGTGTCAGAGGAAGCGACAGCAGCAGGCCGCCATGCCGCAGAGTATGTAAAAAATGGTGGTGATAAGAGTTGCGATGGCAAAGAAATATCGATAACCGCTACAGACGGAGTACGATATACTGTTCCAAGTACTATAAATACTGCACAGATGGATGATACTGTGACGGTAAGATTTCGAGTGGGAGCTGTGTATAAGAATTGCTATATTGCAGTATATCTGGATGATAAACAGCTGCAGCACCGCAAGCGTCCTGTTATGGCACCGGGTGAGATGGAGCAGGTAGTGCTTAAGAAGAAGGAGCTCATCGAAACAGACAATCCCCGCACAATTACGATAAAGATTGAGGAGGCATAGTATCATGGAAGAAAAAATTTGACATGTATAGGCTGCCCTCTGGGCTGTGCCCTTAAGGTTACAATAGATGGAGAAAATGTCACAGTAACCGGAAATACCTGCAAGCGCGGAGCAGACTACGGAGCAAAGGAAGTGACACATCCGACACGAATTGTGACAAGTACAGTCTGTGTGAAAAATGGCACAATACCGATGGTATCCGTAAAGACGGCACAGGATATTCCAAAGGAAAAGATAATGGATGTGATGGAGTGTATCAACCAAATCACGGTAGAGGCACCGGTGCATATAGGTGATGTACTGCTAAGCGATGTTGCAGCAACCGGTGTGGATATAGTCGCAACGAAGAATGTTGAATATAAGTAAAGAAAAAATAAAGAAATCTTATTGATATTTTCTTTGCTGTTGCATATACTATAAGCAAGAAAGGAGTGTTGTATATGTCACAGTCAGTTAATGTTAATTTTAAATTGGATGCAGATGTAAAAAAAAGCATGGAACAGGTGTGTTCGGAATTAGGTCTTTCTATGAGTGCAGCGTTCACCGTTTTGCAAAAAAAGTAGGCAGAGAAAAGCGTATTCCTTTTGAGGTATCGGTAGATCCGTTTTATTCTGATAGCAATATCCGTTATTTGGAAAATATCGTGCGCGATATTAAGGATGGCAAAGCTCACTTCGCAGAGCATGAATTGATAGAGGAGGACTAATGAGGTTACTATGGGAAGATAGGGCATGGAGCGATTATTTATACTGGCAGACGCAGGATAAGAAAACACTGAAAAGAATTAATGGACTTATCAAGGATATTCAGCGAAGTACGTTTGAGGGTATAGGTAAACCGGAACCATTAAAGGGAAATCTTAGTGGTATGTGGAGCAGACGCATTGATGATACTAATCGAATTGTTTATTATGAAAAAGATGAGATAATTTATATTGTTTCATGTAAAGGTCATTATGATGATTGAAAAATCATATTGACAAATCACCCAATGCACTTTAATATTGTAGAAAGAAACAGGCAAAATATTTAAAGGCATAAGAAAGAGGAGTACATGACGAAAGCTTTCAGAGAGAGCATCCGGTCCGTAAGATGGTGATACATTTTGGGCAGGCTGAAAGGTGCTTAAGACAGAAATCATGGAAGGTAGCTTTTGAGCTGAAGAACCCAGAAAGTTAAATCTATATATAACGAGATTTGACATAAGCTCTTCCGATTAGTCCACGTTACAGGACAAGAGGCATTCGAGTTATATATGCATATATATGCTCCGATGTAAACGAAGGTGGTACAGCGCTTATTCGCCCTTCCGGTCGTAGACCGGAGGGGCTTTTTTGTAGACTGAGATGTGCACATATAGCGCAAATTTATTTGCTACTATTCTATTTCCGTCATGGCATGTACTAAAACTGTAAGACCGGAAGATTGCGCATGCAATCCAATCGGTCGTCCGTCGCTAAATGAAAAGAAAAACAGCAAAAGCTCACAGCCTGAATTATCAGGTCGCGCATTATGTATGGAATTATGTGATTTATGGAGCTGCCTAGAGACTGTTAAAATTATGTACACAGCCCAGCAACGCACGCACATGGACGTGCGGGCGAGGCGTTAGCGCCATGGACGGCGCTAAAAGCCGGTTGCGTCATGGTCTAAACAATCCTTCATCATAATTTTTACAGTGTCTTGGCAGCGTAATCATGAACATAATTCCATACATAATGCGCGACCTGATACAACAAAGCCCCCAAAGCTTTTGCGTCATTCATATAAAAGGAGGAAAACATGAGCAAAGAACTAAACAAAACCTACGATCCAAAGGACATCGAGGATCGTCTTTACAAAAAGTGGGAAGACAATGGCTACTTCCATGCTGAGGTAGACCGCAGCAAAAAACCATTCACAATCGTGATGCCACCACCAAACATCACAGGACAGCTGCACATGGGACATGCCCTTGACAACACCATGCAGGATATCCTTATCAGATACAAGAGAATGCAGGGTTACAATGCACTCTGGCAGCCGGGAACAGACCACGCATCCATCGCAACAGAGGTAAAGGTCATCCAGGCACTTAAAGAGCAGGGAATCAACAAGGCAGACCTTACAAGAGAAGAGTTCCTGGAGAAATGCTGGGACTGGAGAAAAGAGTACGGCGGACGTATCGTAAAGCAGCTTCGTAAGCTTGGATCATCAGCAGACTGGCAGCGTGAGAGATTTACCATGGATGAGGGATGCTCACACGCAGTACAGGAGGTATTTACAAAGCTTTATAAGAAGGGCTGGATTTATAAGGGCTCAAGAATCGTAAACTGGTGTCCGGTATGTAAGACATCTATTTCAGATGCAGAGGTAGAGCATGAGGAGCAGGATGGCTTCTTCTGGCACATCAATTATCCTGTAGTTGGCGAGGAAGGCAGATTCGTAGAGATAGCAACAACACGTCCTGAGACACTTTTCGGAGATACAGCCGTAGCAGTAAACCCTGATGACGAGCGTTATCAGGATATCATCGGAAAGACCTTGAAGCTTCCATGCACAGACAGGGAGATTCCGGTAATCGCAGATCCTTACGTAGATAAAGAATTTGGAACAGGCTGTGTAAAGATTACACCTGCACACGACCCTAACGATTTTGAGGTAGGAAAACGCCACGGCTTAGAGGAAATCGTTGTAATCAATGATGATGCCACAATGAACGAAAAGGCCGGAAAATATGCCGGAATGGACAGATACGAGTGCAGAAAGGCACTGGTTGAGGACCTTAAGGAGCAGGGCCTTTTAGTAAAGGTTGTACCACACTCACACAATGTAGGTGTGCATGACCGCTGTCACACAACAGTTGAGCCAATGATCAAGCAGCAGTGGTTCGTTAAGATGGACGAGATGATCAAGCCTGCAGTTGAGGGAGTAAAGAACGGAGAAATCAAGCTTCTTCCTTCAAGAATGGACAAGACATACTTCAACTGGACAGACAATATCCGCGACTGGTGCATCAGCCGTCAGCTCTGGTGGGGACACAGAATTCCTGCATGGTACTGTGATGACTGTGGAGAGATGGTAGTTTCAATAGAAAAGCCTGGCAAATGTCCTAAGTGTGGCAAGGAGCACTGGACACAGGATCCTGATACACTTGATACATGGTTCTCATCAGCGCTCTGGCCATTCTCAACACTCGGCTGGCCTGAAAAGACAGAGGATCTTGACTATTTCTATCCAAACGATGTGCTCATAACAGGCTACGATATCATTTTCTTCTGGGTAATCAGAATGATTTTCTCAGGCTATGAGCAGATGGGCAAGGCACCATTCCACACAGTGCTTTTCCATGGACTCGTAAGAGATTCTCAGGGCCGCAAGATGAGTAAATCACTCGGAAACGGAATTGATCCGCTTGAGGTTATCGACAAGTATGGTGCAGATGCACTTCGTCTGACACTTATCACAGGAAATGCACCGGGAAATGACATGCGTTTCTACTGGGAGAGAGTTGAGGCTTCAAGAAACTTCGCCAACAAGGTATGGAATGCATCAAGATTTATCATGATGAACCTTGAAGGTGTAGAGCTTAGAGAGCCAAAGCTTGATGAGCTTCATGCAGCAGACAAGTGGATTCTTTCAAGGGTAAAATACACTTGCAAAGGATGCCACAGAAAACATGGACAAGTTCGAGCTTGGAATTGCAGTACAAAAGGTATACGACTTTATCTGGGATGAGTTCTGTGACTGGTATATCGAGATTGCAAAGGTTCGTACCTACAAGAAGGATGAAAACCCAGAGTCAGCAAATGCAGCACTCTGGACCCTTAAGACAGTACTTGTAAATGCACTGAAGCTCCTTCATCCATATATGCCGTTTATCACAGAGGAAATCTTCTGCACACTTCAGTCAGACGAGGAGACTATCATGCTCTCTAAATGGCCTGAGTACAAGGAAGAGTGGAATTTCCCGGCAGAAGAAGCCGCAATCGAGCACTGCAAGGATCTCGTAAAGGGTATCAGAAATGTCCGTACACAGATGGATGTTCCACCTTCAAGAAAGGCAAAGCTTTTCATCACAAGTGATGATGAGTCAGTCAGAAAGATATTCGAGGACAACAAGGAGGTATATGTAAATCTTGCATTTACCAGCGAGATTACAGTACAGCAGGGCAAGTCCGGTATTGGAGATGACGCTGTATCAGTAGTGATACCTGATGCGGTTGCATACCTGCCGCTTGAGGACCTTGTTGATTTCGAGAAGGAAAAGGAAAGACTCAATAAAGAAAAGGATAAGCTTACAAAGGAGCTTGCGCGCTCAAGGCATGCTCTCAAATGAGAAATTCTTAAACAATGCAAAGCCTGAAAAGGTTCAGGAGGAAAAGGACAAGCTTGCAAAGTATGAGCAGATGATGGCTCAGGTAGAGGAACGTCTGGCTCAGTTTAAATAATTAAATACAGATTATATTTTGTGAACACTGTTTTCCTGGGGCATGGTGCAAATGCATATTACGGACAGAATTAACAGGATATCGAGAGGGTATAAAACAGATGAAGATGAAAACCGCACCTATGGGGTGGAACAGCTGGGATTGTTATGGAGCGGCTGTTACAGAAGATATCGTACGAAGGAACGCTGAATTTATGGCTGAGCATCTGAAGGAGTACGGTTGGGAATATATTGTGGTGGATATCCAATGGTATGAGCCTTATGCTGCAACCAATGAGTATCATCCTTTTGCGGATGTAGTAATGGATGAGTATGGAAGACTGCTTCCCGCAGTAAATCGTTTTCCTTCCGCAGCAAACGGTGCGGGCTTTGGACCATTGGCAGAATATGTCCATTCTCTTGGATTGAAGTTCGGCATTCATATTATGAGAGGGATTCCACGACAGGCTGTACATCAGAACACGAAAATCATGAACAGTGACAGACATGCCCGGGAAATTGCCAAAACAAACAGTATCTGTGCCTGGAATACAGATATGTATGGTGTAGATCCTGAGAAAGACGGGGCACGGGAATACTATAACAGTATTTTTGAATTATATGCTTCCTGGGGTGTGGATTTTATTAAATGTGATGATATTGCACGGGAACTGCCACATGAGGAATCCGAACTGATTATGCTGAGCAAAGCATTGCATGGTTGCGGAAGACCCATGGTTTTAAGTCTGTCGCCGGGACCTGCTCTTTTAGAAAAGGCAGAGCTTTATAAGCAGATTTCCAATATGTGGAGAATCACCGATGATTTCTGGGATAAGTGGGAACTGTTATATGATATGTTTTCAAGAGCAGAAAAATGGTGCACCCATGCAGGTGCAGGGCACTGGCCGGATGCCGATATGCTTCCGGTCGGACCGATACGGCAGGTATATGATGTGAATAACTGGACGAATTTCACACAGGATGAGCAGATCACCATGCTGACACTCTGGAGTATCATGCGTTCTCCTTTGATGCTGGGAGGAGAGCTGACAGGGTTTGACGAATTCACTATGAATCTGGTAACCAATTCTGAAATACTTGCCATGCATGCAAATGCACGGCATTCGCATCAGGTGTGGAGACGTGAAATCGATGGTATAGAGCATGCATTGTGGATTGCAGCAGATACAAAGGGTGGATATTATGTCGCGGTATTTAATCTGGGTGATAAAGACAGTGACATATCCATACCGCTTGCTGATCTGGAGATTTATGATGGAGTAAATGGAACGGAGCTTTGGAGCGGAGAGCACGTGGAAGGCCAAAGAGCCTTAGTGTGTCATTAAAGAGTCATGGTGCTAGGGCATATCATTTTACGTACAACTAAAAAGCATACTACTGTTAATGTATAGAGATCTTCAATCATGATCTCAGTTTTGAGATTAACCTTATAGTCATTTTCAGCACGTTGGCATCTTTTTCTTCTTGCCGGTTCTGACTCATCATGATAAGAGGTTGAATCGCAGCTACACAGGACAGCACGAGATTAAAGGATAAAAGGGAATGGATCAAAGGCTTTGACGGCAAGCAGATTCAGAACCTCCTCATTGGTCATATCATGGCGAATTTCTTTAAGCACTTCTTTTTAATAGTTTGCGGTTTCCCTTCATGCTGGTCTCCTTCTGTTTATTCCCGGTAAATCTGTGCAAACCGGAAATTTCTGATGAATAACGTGGTGCAGGATCGTTTTCGATTATTATATTTTACTGTGAGATTGTGATATTAGCACTAGTGAAATGGGGCAGAGAAGAGTTGAAAAGGCAGACGGATAAGAAACAAAGATAAAATAGTAAAAATAGAATAGAACAAAGAAAGAATATGGAGATAAAACAGAAAGGAATAAACAATGAATGTAAATCCTATAACAAGATTGGATTATCCAGATCCGGACGTGATCCGCGTAGAAGACACCTATTATATGGTATCCACAACCATGCACTTTATGCCGGGCTGTGAGATTCTGCAGTCTTTTGATCTGGTGCACTGGGAGCATGTGACTTATGTCTATGAGACGTTGGATCATACGGATGCACAGCAACTGAAAAGCGGTCAGAATATTTACGGACAGGGCATGTGGGCAGCTTCCCTGCGCTATCATGAAGGCCGATTTTGTATCTGCTTTGTGGCAAATGATACCCGTAAGACTTATTTGTATACTTCGGAAAAAATAGATGGTCCATGGAAAAAGCAGCTGATAGAAGGCTTTTATCATGACGGCTCTTTATTATTTGATGAGGATGGCAGAAGCTATATTGTATATGGAAATGATGAAATCTGGATTACAGAATTGAATGAAGATTTGACTGCACCAAAGAAGGACGGATTACATCGTCTTTTAGTCAGTGATCATAAGAACCCGGAGCTAGGCTATGAGGGTTCTCATATTCAAAAAATAAACGGCTATTATTATATTTTTCTGATTCATTCCCTGAGAGACCGCTGGATGCGGACGGAAGCATGCTTTTACGGTGATTCTCTGGAAGGAGAATTCACGGGTGGAGATGTACTTTGTGATGATCGTGGATATTGTGGACAGGGCGTGGCACAGGGAGGAATAGTGGATACGCCGGATGGAAAGTGGTATGCAATGCTGTTTCAGGATTTCGGAGCAGTTGGACGGATTCCTATTCTGCTTCCGGTTACCTGGAAGGATCATTTTCCGTTTTTGGACAGAACGGACATGTGCCGGAAGAAATAGAGGTTCACAGTACCAGACCAGGATATATTTATCAGCCATTAGTGGGAAGTGATGATTTCTGTAATGGGCTGCTTCCGCGCTGGCAGTTTAATCATGATCCAGATCCACGGTACTATCATCTGGATGCATTGCAGGGAACCTATACAATTACAACACGGGAAGTTTGTACAGAGCTTACACAGGCAGTAAATACGCTTACGCAAAGGATGAGTTATCCGTCCTGCGCAGCTGAGGTTACTGTTGATGCTTCTGCATTGAAAGAGGGCGATGTCGCAGGTTTGTGTGCGTTGCAGGGCTGTTATGCTGCAGTTGGCATTACAAAACATCATGGAAAATATGAAGTCCTTATGCTGGATAAAAAAGAAGATGGTATATTGGATATGACGGAAGGAACTGTTGTTGAATCACACCAGATGGATTTTCGTCTTGAAGCAGATTTCTGTAACATGA